>ERZ824600.91-NODE-91-length-127598-cov-6.810409_pt1 | contig 127598 bp, 108 predicted proteins | sample MGYA00519933_ERZ824600 | MGnify/ENA primary metagenome ERZ824600 (study PRJEB31778, sample SAMEA3449178) | human gut metagenome | biome: human gut; feature: human-associated habitat; material: faeces | place: United Kingdom | collected 2010/2012 ...
CACATTTATCGCTATATTAGCGGATATTCATAACCTAAAAACACACATTATGAAATACCTCTTTATACTATTATTCCTATGTCAGGGCATTCTCATGCAAGCCCAGACACGCCTCAGCGAGATGCCGTGGCACGAGCGCGACAGCATCATCACAGCGAAGGTGAAGCGGTTTTTCAACGAGGAGAAAAGCAGGAATTATGACGACTGCGTCACGATAATACGTCAGATGGACAACGACATGTATAATATCAGTTGGGTAGCTGTGGCATATGATTCTAAGGCAAGCCAAAAAGGTGTGTGGAGAACGGATGTTCCGTCTGACTCATATTTATATGATGTAAGACTGTACGGCGAGCGTATGATCTTTGGCGGTGACTATGTGAACCGGCTGGTAGCCACGGCTCTTTTGGACGAAAACCTTGATGTGCTTATGACTTCAATGACAGATTACTGCACGTTATATTGGTATAAATACGACATGAACGACAGGGTGACCGGTGTCTTCGACCATCCTACACGCAGACCGGCTAAATATAAAAGACCTACGGATGAACAGCTGCATTCCGACGAATATGCATGGGGCAAGTCGATTGCCTCGCTCAGCAAGGATGAACGCATACGCGTGCTCACCGGTATAGCATTCAACGCCTTGCAAATGTTAGACGGATTTGACAGAAAGGAGGCTGTGCTGTATCCTGTCATTTCAGAGTCAACCTTCAAGTTCATAGGACATTACTGGCTACCGGAGAAAGAGCTTGATGTCCGTCCGAGCGAGGTTCCGAGAGGTATGAGCCCGGACGACATTTATCATCGTGTGGAAATATACTGAGAAAAAGCCAAAAGAGTGGGATACGCGACGTCACGAGTGGCGGTTGTATACATAACCGACAAAGACCATCGTGCGTTTGTCGTCCGCAGGAATAAAATGAAAGACGCACCGCCACTGCTTGACTGATGATGCCGTTGTCAGTTGTATACATGCCGGACTGCCGTCGCCAGAACTTGCAAAGCTTTATATAACAGACCGAAAGCGGAAGGTGATAAGATGCGAAGTGGCTGTACGGGATGCGGACGAGCCGTATACCAAGGTAAAGGAATGACCGGAAAAGGGTGTCACATACGGCGGGAAACGTTACGGATACTGCCATAGTGGCTTACGTGAGGTGCGAAGCGATGAAAATGAACATTTTTTTCATGTATATCAAAAAAAATAAGTAAGTTTGCAAATCGGTAAACATTAACAGTACGGACACCGACTGCGGTCCGCCAAACTCATATAAACCATTATGGAACAGAAACTTTTCATATACAACACTCTTTCAAGACGAAAGGAGCTTTTTGAACCTCTGCACGCACCGAACGTGGGAATGTATGTCTGCGGACCCACCGTATACGGTGACCCGCACCTCGGTCACGCGCGCCCGGCGATAACGTTCGACCTGCTCTTCCGCTATCTGAAGCACCTCGGATATAAGGTGCGCTACGTGCGCAACATCACAGACGTAGGTCATCTGGAGCACGACGCGGACGACGGCGACGACAAGATAGCAAAGAAGGCGCGCCTCGAACAGCTCGAGCCGATGGAGGTGGCGCAGTATTACACCAACCGCTACCACGCGGCGATGGACGCCCTCAACGTGCTGCCTCCGAGCATAGAGCCGCACGCCACAGGACACATCATAGAGCAGGAGGAGCTGGTGAAGCAGATAATGGACAACGGCTTCGCCTATGAGAGCAACGGAAGCATATACTTCGACATAGCCAAGTTCAACGAGAAACATCATTACGGAGTGCTCTCCGGACGCAATCTCGACGACATAATAAACGCGAGCAGGCAGCTCGACGGTGTGGGAGAGAAACGCAACCAGGCTGACTTCGCACTGTGGAAGAAGGCACAGCCCGAGCACATCATGCGCTGGCCGAGCCCGTGGAGCGAGGGTTTCCCGGGATGGCACTGCGAGTGCACCGCCATGGGACGCAAATATCTGGGCTCTCACTTCGACATTCACGGCGGCGGACTCGACCTCGTCTTCCCCCACCATGAGTGCGAGATAGCGCAGGCTGTGGCAAGCCAGGGCGACCAGATGGTGAAGTACTGGATGCACAACAACATGATAACAATCAACGGACAGAAGATGGGCAAGTCGCTGGGGAACTTTATCACGCTCGAGCAATTCTTCACAGGAGAGCACGAGAGCCTCGACAAGGCATACTCGCCGATGACCATCCGCTTCTTCATACTGTCCGCACACTACCGCGGAACGGTGGACTTCTCCAACGAGGCGTTGCAGGCAAGCGAGAAGGGACTGGAGAAACTGATGAACGGCATAGCCGCCCTGAAACGCATAAAACCGTCTGCCGAGTGCGACGGACAGACAAAGAAGACCGTAGAGGCACTGCGCCGGAAGTGCTACGACGCGATGAACGACGACCTTGCCACGCCACAGGTGATAAGCCATCTGTTCGAGGCGTGCGGCGTGATAAACCGCCTCGTGGACCACAAGGCGTCCATATGCGAGGACTGCCTGAAGGAGCTCACGGAGACGATGCGGCTCTTCACCTTCGACATTCTCGGACTGCGCGACGACCGCAGCGGCTCGTCTGACGAGCGCGAGAAGGCATACGGCAAGGTGGTGGACATGGTGCTCGACCTCCGCGCCAAGGCTAAGGCGGCGAAAGACTGGACTACCAGCGACCGCATACGCGACGAGCTCGCCGCCGCCGGATTCGAGGTGAAGGACACAAAGGACGGTGCCACGTGGACTCTGAACAAATGATCATACCCCCGCCGGCACCGGTTGCCGGCACAATATTAACATAAAACAAAAGAAAGGAAATATTATGATAAGACTGAACTGCTTCGTAAGACTTAACGACGCCGCCCTGCGCGACGAGGTGACAGCACACGCCAAGGCTCTCGTAGCCGCCACACTGGCAAACGACAAGGGCTGCGTGGCTTACGATTTCTTCGCAAGCGCCACACACGAAAACGTGTTCATGTTCTGCGAGACATGGGCTGACGAGGCGTCACTCGAGGCTCACTCCAACGCGCCACACTTCAAGGAGCATGTCGGAGCCATAGAGAAAGCCGCCGAGATGAAGCTCGAGAAGATGACGCTATGACATCAGCCGCTGCCACGGAGCGGCAAGGCTGAACAAAAACAAAGCCCGGAGCGCGGTGGGTCATCACACCGTTCTCCGGGTTTTCTTTTCTGTCAGCCCACACCGTCAAGCCGTGTCACTCGAAGTAGTAGAGGAACGTAGCGACACCGGTGAGTGCCTTTTTCGGGCAGTCCTTTATCTCGATGGCGAACTTTATCTGCGCCTTGGTCACCCCGCGCAGGTTCTCTATGGCGTGAAGGTCTGCCGACAGGCGTATTGCCTGACCCGACTTCACCGCCTGACCGAACTTCATCTTGTCCATGCCATAGTTCACCATCATCTTCAGATTTCTCACGTCTATAATCTGGTTCCACAGATAAGGGAGCATAGATAGCGTGAGATAGCCGTGCGCTATGGTCGTGCCGAACTGGCTCTCACGTGCCGCGCGATCCGCGTCAACGTGTATCCACTGATGGTCGAGAGTGGCGTCGGCAAACATGTTTATGCGTTCCTGCGTCAGCTCCACATAGTCTGACACACCCAGATTCTTGCCCAAGTAAGCGGCAAACTCATCATAACTGCTTATTACTAATTTATCCATCGGATTTAAAAGTTTATATTATATTAATCTGATATGCTTATTTGTATGCCGCCTTCCGCGCCATCATATGCCGTCAGGACTGTAGAAGAAGTCGCGCATGGGGTAAGGATAGTCGAATATCTCCTCCTCCTTGAAGAAGCGGCGCAGCTCTATCGCCGCATTCTCAGGACTGTCTGAGGCATGCACGATGTTCTCCTGTCCGCTCATGGCATAGTCGCCTCTGATGGTGCCCGGGGCTGCCTTGCGTCCGTTTGTAGCTCCTGTGATGCTGCGCACCACCTCCACCGCGTCAGTGCCTTCCACACACATAGCCACCACGGGAGTAGCCATCATGGCGTTTTTCACCCACTGGAAGAACGGGCGGTCGGCAAGATGGGCATAGTGCTCGTTGAGAATGGCTTCGTCGAGCTGCATCATTTTAAGTCCTTTTATGCGCAGACCTTTTCTCTCGAAGCGATGTATCACCTCACCGATGAGCCCTCTCTGCACTGTGCAGGGTTTTAGAAGAATCAGTGTCTTTTCCATTTCATTTAAGTTTTTATCCGTTATTTAAGTTTAATACCAGCCGTCACGGTTTTTTCAGCAAAACCTTACGGGAATGCGGACATAGTGAAAGGCGAGTACAACGGCAATACGGGAAAACAACGTTTTCACAGGATTGATGTTGCCGAGCCGCATCCTATATTATACAAATATAGTGAAAGGCAAGAGCAGCGACAAAGACGAAAGACTGTGACTTCCCTGCTTTGGCATAGCCGGACCGAATCCTATTTTATACATAAATCGTGCTTCATCATCTACAAAACAGGAGCCTTGCCACACCGCAGGCAGCACGACATACGGATGAATATTGATGCGGGGCAGCATGAAAAAAGCCTTCCGACAACAAGTTGTAAACTGTCACCGGAAGGCTTGATATAATAAAAAGGAGGTATGTCTTTACCTTATTTTCAGATATAAAAAATCATTATGGAGGTCATTTCACGACCGTCGCTTTCTCTATTCTTATATCTTCCAAGGGTCGCGCGTTCGAGTCGGTCTGCACGCCCTGTATGCTCTCCACCACATCCATACCCTCAGTCACCTCACCGAACACCGTATATTGTCCGTCCAGATGAGGTGTTCCGCCGAGCGTACGGTATGTCTCACGCATCTCAGGCGTAAGCCTCACCTTGCCGTCGGTCGCGACATCGAGCTTCTGTTGGGTCTTGTCGAGCATGGCGTCATTGTAGCGTATGCCATAGACAATGTAGAACTGGCTCATAGAAGAGCTGCGCTCAGGATTGTCGGCATCGCCCTCACGGGCGGCAGCCACCGCACCTCGCTTGTGATAAATCTGCGGACAGCGGAACTCTGCCGGCACGGTGTATGTCTCAGAAGTCTCCCCTAACAGCTGTCCCGGCTCGGCATGTCGGCTTGCCGTATCGCCAGTCTGAATCATGAAATTGCTTATGACCCGGTGGAACAACAGTCCGTCATACCATCCCTCACGCACATTCTTAAGGAAGTTGTCACGATGGAGCGGTGTCTCGTTGTATAGGGATATGCGTATGTTTCCCTTGTTGGTCTGAAGCAGAACCTCATGACGCAGAGTGTCCTGCCCTACTGCCGGAATTCCGGCTGACAACATTACTATACATAATAATATCTGTCTCAGCATTCGTATACTCCTGTTTTTACACATGACATATCCGTATTTCATACCAGAATCATAATCAGTTGTCAATACATCTCGTCTGTACCGAGCTCCGCCTTGTCAATCTTCTTTCTGTCCATGGCACGCCATACATATGCGATATATGCCAGAACAAACGGCACGAGAAGCGATACCACTGCCATGACCGACAGCGTGAACTCGCTGCTGGAGCTGTTGGCAATGGTCAGTGAGCTCTGCAAGTCGGCATTGGACGGATAATACGCAGTGCCATTCCATCCCGCGCATAGCAGCAGTGCCAGCACCGTCAGAACCACACCTATACCGGCGGGCCAGATGCCCTTGATATATGTCTTGTCCAACATGGTTTTTGCTATGGCGTAAAGCACAAGCGCCACACCTGCTACAAAGACCGCGAATACATACCACATGGTAAGCATGTTGTCAAGATACTTACCCGGCACAATGCTTATCTCACCTGTCGCGGCATCGTAGGCATAACCGTCTTTCAGCAGGACATGCAGGACAAACGCCACGAAAAGTATCAGGAACGGCACCGCAGCACCCAAAAGCCTCACGCCACAACGGTTGCGTATGTTCTCATCATTCACATTATTCCTTACATACAAAGTGCCGAGCACACGGGCAAGGAAGAACACGGCGAAGCCCAACACAAGATTCCAGACATCGAGCAGAGCATCCAGTCCTCCGCTGCTGTTTGCCCAACGGCTTATGACAGGCTGTAAGCCGCCGGCAATGTTGTTCTTGTCGACAATGAAGTTGGAACCGTTGAAGAATGTCGCCACGGCTCCTCCGAGAAGCAACGGTCCGAGAATGCCGTTAGCTACGAGAAACCATCTGAACGTGCGTGTGCCGAGCAGATTTCCCAGTTTGTTCTGAAACTCATAACTCACTGCCTGAAGCACGAACGAGAAAAGAATGAGCATCCACAGCCAGTAGGCTCCGCCGAAACTGGTGCTGTAGAACAACGGGAACGAAGCGAAGAATGCTCCGCCGAACGTTACAAGGGTTGTGAACGTCAGTTCCCACTTGCGGCCGGTGCTGTTCACCACCATGCGCTGTTCCTCTTCAGTACGTCCCAGACTGAATATCATGGAGTTTGCTCCCTGTACAAACATGAGAAAGACAAGCAGCGCACCAAGAAGCGACACAACGAGCCACCAATAATGTTGCAAAAATTCGTATGTCATAATTTTCATTTGTTTAATGTTTAACGTTTTATGTCACCGCTTCCGCAAGTCTCTGAAAACAAGTCTGCTAATCAGATCATGACCTGCGGAATATACAAAGTGCTCAATTGGCGGTGTATTCCGGACCTTTCTTTATCTGTTTGCAGAGTATGTTTACCTCTACAGCGAGCAGCGTGGTGAACAGGGCGAGGAATATGAAGAATGTGACAGCCACCGAACCGGCGCTTATGTCGGACACAGCCGCACACGTAGGCAGCAGATCCTGTATCGCCCAAGGCTGCCGTCCCATTTCCGCCACTATCCATCCCGCCTCACTGGCAATGTATGCAAGCGGCAATGACAGGACTCCGAGCCACAGCAGGTAGCCGTATTTCTGTATGTCACGTTTGTAGAGCAGGAATATTATGACAGCAAAAAGAAGTATGAAATATGCCCCCAGACCCACCATTACACGGAAGGCATAGAAACACAAAGGTATGTACGGCACGAGTTCCGCCTTGTCTTTGATATATCCATAACCGAAATACGGCATGTTTGCCTGCAGCGTGTCGTTAAGTCCGGCAAGCTCACTGCTGTCGGCATTTGCAGCCTTGCGCTCACGATATCGTGCGAGAGTGTTTATCGCGATGCGGCCTTTCTCCATCTTTTCCTCAGCCGACAGTTCTCGTGTTCCATCAGGACGGACATATCCGTTGAGTATGTCGTTCACCCCGGGGACAAATCCCTGCGGGTCGTGCGTGGCGAGAATGGAAAGTCCGTATGGTATGCCTATGCGGAGAGGCGGCTCGCCTCCTGCGGCATAGTCGGGCTGCCTGAATGGGTTTACAGCCGCAAAGGCGGTGAGACTCACTCCGTTTCCACCGTCGTAGAGTGCCTCCATGGCAGCCAGCTTCATCGGCTGCACCTTTGAAACCTTGACCGCCGAGAGATCGCCGGTAAACGCGGCAAGCAGCGATGCCACCAGACCGAACACCGCACCAATCTTCATGCTTTCCCTGGCAAATCTCTGGTCGCGCTTCTTTATAAGATACCAACTGCTCACAGCAACGACAAACACCGCTCCGACTATCCATGATGAAATGACCGTATGGAAGAATTTGTCTATGGCAAACGGTGACAACGCCACGTCGGCGAAGCTTGTCATCTCATTTCGGACGGTGTCAGGATTGAACTCACATCCTACAGGATACTGCATCCATGCGTTTGCCACAAGAATCCACCAGGCTGACAGCGTGGCTCCTACTCCGGTAAGCCACGTGGAGGCAAGATGGAAACCGGGCGACACCTTTTTCCATCCGAAGAACATAACGGCGACAAATGTGCTCTCAAGGAAGAAAGCCACTATTCCCTCTATAGCCAGAGGCGCACCGAAAATGTCACCTACAAACCATGAATAATTACTCCAGTTTGTGCCGAACTCGAACTCAAGGATGATTCCGGTGGCAACACCCATTGCGAAATTTATACCGAAAAGACGCTGCCAGAACTTCGCCACGTCCTTCCAGAAAACATTTTTCGTGCGGTAATAGCACGTTTCCATGATTCCCATCACAACGGCAAGCCCCAGTGTCAGCGGCACGAACAGCCAGTGGTATATGGCTGTCAGCGCAAACTGTGCCCTCGACCAGTCTATTGCAAAAGGATCTACAGACATTAATAGATTGTACATAAGCTTTATTGTTTTAAATTGTTTGTGATTGATTATAATCCGTTACGCTCATCTGCCGGTAAGCTGTCCCGAAACATATTCAGCCTCCCCACCAGGAGTGGAGTGCTCTCCGATAAAGTCAGGAAAGAAAAACAGCTTGAGTATGACAAATATTATGAACAGCTTTATCAGAATGACAAGCCATAAAGTACGTCCGACTCTCATGTTTCTGAAGCCGTCGTAATACAGGTCAAAAACTTTATATAAGAACTTATTCATAAATGTTATTAAAGAAAAAACAATGTTGCATGTCTTTCATAAACACATATTCGTACTTGTGCAAATATACAATATATATGTCATTTATATTTATTTGCACTGTTGTTTTTTTAGAAAATAAAAGCAGAAAACGTCTTTTAAGACAAACAAACTCCGTTATAGAAAAACACATACCGTATGAAACTGCAATGTCATTAAAACACAAATGCCAGACAGACTCATTTCCGTCCGAGTTTTGAACGTAATATGTCACCAGACCGTAAAAGCGATTTTATTCATTTAAAAACCTTTAATTCGCATCTTTCCCCACAGTTGCGGTAATATTGTTTTCCGCTTTTGCCAGATTCAATCGGATACGACTTCGACTGAAAAGGAAATGGTCCGTTCTGAAACAAGCACAGAATCAGGATGAGATTTAAGGGCAGACAAGGGCTTGAATCACGCATACGCTCTCCTGTTTTTCGGCAAATCGCATCTTTTTAGATATATTAAGAAATGCAAGATGAATTTTGTTGCGCATTTAAGATAAAAGGCATAAATTTGCAAAACATTTCTCAACAGCAAAACAAAAGAACATACTTACATGAACAAGAAGACCTGGATAATAATAACAATAGCCGGAACAGTACTTTTGGGAAGCATCGCATATCTCGTAATAACACTTCAGAAGCAGAAGCAGGAAAACAAAGCCATGCTCGAACTTGCCGAACTTGACAAGAAGGAAATGGAAAACGAGTACATGCAGTTTGCCAACCAGTACAGTGAGATGAAGACGCAAATAAGCAACGACTCAATCGTCGCACAACTCACGGCTGAACAGGAAAAGACCCAGAGACTGCTTGAAGAACTCAGGCAAGTGAAAAGCAGCGATGCCAGAGAAATAGCTCGTCTGAAGAAAGAACTTGCCACCGTAAGAGCCGTTTTGCGCAGTTACGTGCTGGAGATAGACTCTTTGAACAGGTTGAACCAGAACCTGATGGAAGAGAACTCAAGGGTGAAAAGCCAGTACACCGAGGCTACCAGACAGATAGAAGGTCTCAGTTCGGAAAAAGCCTCATTGTCTGAGAAGGTGGCGATTGCGGCACAGCTCGACGCTACCGGCATCACCATGACTCTCAACAACAAACGTGGGAAGTCCACAAAGAAGATAAAGAAATGTAAAACAATACAAGTAAACTTCACCGTAACCAAGAATGTGACTGCTCAAAGCGGTATGAAAACATTCTATGTAAGGATAACATCACCTACCGGCGCATTGCTCGGTAACGCAGGCTCTTTTGCTTACGAGAACCGCAGCCTTAACTGTACAATGAAGAAGACCGTTGAATACGGCGGGCAGGAACTTGCGCTCACTACCTACTGGGACGTGACACAGACACTCGTTGAAGGCACATATCAGGTAAGCATATTTGCCGATGGAAACATGATTGGTTCAAGAAGCTTTACATTCAAATAAATGGTAAGATTATCCAACATATTATTATTCCTATGCATTGCGTCGTCCGCTTCCGCACAACAACTGCTCAGTCTTGACAGCTGCAGAGCCATGGCAATCCGCAACAACAAACAGCTCAGCATATCAAGACTGAAACAGGAAGTTGCAAGAAACACCAGAAAAGCGGTCAGGACGAAGTATCTTCCCAAAATAGATGTACTTGGAGGATATGAATATACAAGCAAGGAGATATCCCTTTTGAGCGATGAGCAGAAGTCGGGACTGAACAACATCGGCAATAAGGCGAACGGAATGATAGGCAATGAAGTGACGCCCATCATCTCGAGCCTCACGCAACAGGGCATCATAACGCCCGAGCAGGCAAGTCATCTCGGCAATTTCATATCACACTTCGGCTCGTCAATGGGAGAAGTTCTGAATCATGCAGGGCATAAGATAGTAGACGCCTTTGAGACAGACACGAGAAACATGTTCATGGCTTCCGTCATGCTGAAACAGCCCATATACATGGGTGGCGGCATAATTGCCGCGAACAGGATGGCAAAAATAAACGAGGAGCTTACCAGAAACGGCGCGGAAGCAACAAGACAAAACACAATATACGACATAGACCTTGCCTATTGGACTGTCGTATCATTAAAACACAAGCAGAAGCTTTCACACAGTTATCTTGACCTTGTACGCAAACTTGACGACGATGTAGCCAAGATGATACGTGAAGGAGTGGCAACAAGGGCAGACGGACTGAGGGTGAACGTGAAGGTGAACGAGGCTGAGATGAAAGTCACGCAGGTTGACAACGGACTGTCACTTGCCAAGATGTATCTGTGCCAGCTGTGCGGACTGCCTCTCGACAGTGATATTACCCTTGAAGATGAAAGCAGGGACAACATCATAACGGAAAACATTCAGCAAGACGCCGACGTACAGACCGCAATAAGCAACCGTCCGGAACTGAAAATGCTCGAGAACGCTGTAGGCATCAGTGAACAGTCTACAAAGATAACAAGAGCCGCATATCTTCCTCAGGTAGCCCTTACCGCAGGATATACAACCACAAACCCCAACATATACAACGGATTTGAAAACAAGTTCTCCGGTGTATGGAATGTAGGCGTGATTGTAAGAATACCCGTATGGAACTGGTTTGAAAGCGAATACAAAGTCAAGTCGAGCAAGATTGCGACAAGCATTGCCAGGCTGGAACTGAATGAGGCTCAGGAGAAAGTAGAGCTTCAGGTAAGCCAAAGCAAATTCAAGATAGACGAGGCAAACCGCCGTCTCAGTATGGCAAACAAGAACATAAAAAGCGCCGAGGAAAACCTTCGCAGCGCGAACCTTGGCTTTAAAGAAGGCGTCATGCAGACCACAGACGTGATGGAAGCACAGACAGCCTGGCTTCAAGCCCAGTCACAAAAGATAGATGCAGAAATAGATGTCAAACTAAGCCAAATCAATCTCAGGAAGGCACTTGGTATATTAGAATAGAATCGTTATGTCAGAAAAAACACAAAGGAGAAATATAATTATTGCGATAGCAATATCCGTTGCTGCAATAACAGTTGCTGTAATAATCGGCACTATAGCCATGGCAAGAGAGCCGGAGATAATACAGGGGCAGATAGAAGTGTCTGAATACAGGGTATCGAGCAAAGTGCCCGGACGCGTACTCGAACTGCGCGTGAAAGAAGGAGACTACGTGAAAGCCGGTGACACACTTGCCATCATCGACGCACCTGACGTGAAGGCAAAGATGATGCAGGCTGAATCGGCAGAGAACGCAGCCGCAGCCATGAGCGAGATGGCGAACAACGGTGCCCGCAAGGAACAGGTACGCGCCGCATACGCACTGCTCCAGCAGGCAAAAGCAGGACTTGACATAGCGAAGAAATCATACGAACGAGTGCAGCGTCTGTTCGACGAAGGCGTGATGACCGCGCAGAAACGCGACGAGGCATTTGCCAACTACAAGGCTCTCGAGGCACAGACAAAAGCGGCACAGAGCCAGTATGACATGGCTGTGAACGGAGCACGCCAAGAAGAGAAGAAGGCAGCCGCCGCACAGGTGGACAGAGCCAAAGGTGCCGTAGAGGAAGTGAACTCCTACATAAACGAGACAATGCAGATCGCGCAGATGGAAGGCGAGGTGAGCGACATATATCCCAAGACCGGCGAACTGATAGGCGCCGGCTCACCTATAATGTCAATATCCCAGCTCAACGACATGTGGGGAACATTCAACATACGTGAGGATCAGCTTGAAGGCATGAAGAACGGCAGCGTCTTCAAGGCTTTTCTGCCGGCATTCAACAAGGAAATAAGAATGAAGGTATACTACATCAAGGACCAGGGTTCGTATGCCACATGGAAAGCGACAAAGTCTAACGGAGAATACGATTTGAAAACATTTGAGGTTAAGGCACGCCCACTGGACAAGATAGACGGGCTGCGTCCGGGAATGTCGCTTATAATAAAGAAAAAGTAAGTGCATAGTGACAGACTCATAAACCGTGTTTTCCGCCTTGCGGCAAGAGAGTGTTCCAGACTGAAATCCAATCCGGTCTATCTCTTGTGCATGGTTGTGTTCCCGCTGTTAGTGACCATATTCTTCACCTCACTTATGGACGAGGGACAGCCGAAGGAACTGCCGGTCGGCATCGTAGACCTCGACAACACAGCCACAACGCGCAAACTCACAAGGACCCTCGACGCTTTTTCTGGAACGAGGGTACAGGGACACTACAAAGACTTCAACGCGGCGCGGCGCGCGATGCAGCAGAACGAGATATACGGTTTCATGCTCTTTCCGCAAGGAACCACCGACAAACTGCTGTCGGCACGCCGCCCCGAAATATCATTCTACTACAGCAACACGTCACTGACAGCTGGTTCGCTTGTGTTCCGCGACCTCAAAACCATCTCAATGCTCGGCTCGGCGTCAGTCGGTTCAGCCACAATGTCGGCAAAAGGATACACAGGAGAACAGATAAGCACGTTCCTGCAGCCTGTCACACTCGACTTCCATGCAGTGAACAACCCTTGGGTGAACTACAACATTTACCTCAGCACGACACTCATTCCCGGCTGTCTGTTCCTGTTCATTTTCCTCATAACAGCCTACTCCGTCGGCAGTGAGCTGAAACAAGGCACCGCCCGCAAATGGCTTGCCACAGCCGGAGGAAACATCATGACAGCCATTCTGGGGAAACTGCTGCCACAGTTTGTCATCCACCTTATTATAATATACGCCTACATGCTGTATGTATTCGGCGTACTCGGTTTCCCTCATCCCGGCGGCATTCTTCCGATGGCGGTACTCGGACTGCTGTCGGTACTCTCGGCTCAAGGACTGGGTCTGTTCTTCTTCGGCATATTCCCGTCCATGAGAATGTCCATGAGCGTATGCTCACTTCTTGCCGTGCTCGGCTTCTCGCTTGCCGGCACAGCCTTCCCGACGTTCGCCATGGATCCGCAGCTCGAGCTGCTCTCTGCGATATTCCCGCTGCGCCACTTCTTCATGATTTATCAGATAAGCATATTCAACGGCATGCCCATGGCAGACGTATGGCAGAACATAGTGGCGCTGATAATATTCGCGGCACTGCCGGTTTTCGTACTTCCGCGCCTCAATAAGGCAATATCGGAATACGTATACATCCCATAAAAATGACGAAAGGTAACATGAACAAGATAACAGCCATCATAAACGACATATGCACAATATGGATAGACGAGACCAAGAAGATAGTCAGAGACGAGGGTCTGCTCATATTCACCGTATTGCTGCCGCTGCTCTATCCGCTGCTCTATTCGTGGATATACAACAACGAAGTGGTGCGCGATGTTCCTGTTGCCGTTGTCGACAACTCTGACAGCAGACTCAGCCGTAGGCTTACAAGCATGCTCGACGCCTCACCCGACGTTGAGACAGCCTACCGCTGCGGAAGCCTTGAAGAGGCGCGGCGGCTTATCGGTCTGCAGGAGGTCTACGGAGTGATATATATACCGGAGGATTTTGAGACGCGCGTCAGCCGGATGGAGCAGTCAACAGTGAGCCTGTACTGCAACATGGCACTGATGCTCACCTACAAAGCCATATACCAGACCACCACGACAGTCATCGGTGAGATAAACTCGGACATACAGAAGAGCGTGTCGGGCAACCACACCGACCGCGAGGACGAGATAACGACAAGCCCCATCAACATTGAAGAGGTGGCAATGTTCAACTCAACCGGTGGATACGGCAGCTTCATTCTTCCAGGCGTTCTCGTACTAATCATACAGCAGGTGCTGCTGCTGAGCATCGGAATGCGCAACGGTACGGTCAGAGAGAGAAGACCCTCAAAAATACGCAACATGTTCGCTCCCAAACCCACCGCGCTCCTTCCGGTAGTGGCAGGCAAGACTTTATGCTATCTCTCAATGTTCACCGTGCTCGCCACATACGTACTTCTGGGCATACCCCGCATATTCAACTTCATACATACCGTTCACCCCGGTGACTTCGCCATGTTCCTTCTGCCCTACCTGCTGGCGTGCATCTTCTTTGCAATGACCATATCCGTGTTCATGAAAGAGCGCGAGGAGGTGATGCTGCTTGTCGTGTTCACGTCAGTGCCGCTGCTCTTCATATCAGGCATATCATGGCCTGCGACCAACATTCCGGAGTTCTGGAAATACGTGTCCTACATATTCCCGTCCACATTCGGCATACAGGCGTTCATCAAGATGAACAGTATGGGAGCGACATTCTCCGATATCAAAACCGAATATATCTGTCTGTGGATACAGTCAGCCGTATACCTCATAACGGCATGCATGGTATACAGAAAGATGGCTGCCGAAACAAAAGACAGCCGCGACGGCAAAAAGGCGACACCGGAAAGCGCGGAATGAGACGCGCCGCAGTGCGCTGCAAAAAGAAAAAACGGCTGTGCATAAATATGCATATATACCTCCCGTCACTGCATATTTATGCACCCATATCTTCGAAATACTGCAATATTTTCAAGCGAGAGCCATTCCTCCGGCAAATACGCGAGTTTTCGGCATTTTCAGGAATATACTGATAATCAACAGAATAAACATTGCGCGGCACTGACATTGCTTCCACAGCCATACAAGAAAGCCTTTTCCGGCATGCCATAAAGCCTCTTCCATACACCGCTAAAGGCTTTTCCGGCACATAATAGGCACCGTTCCGCAAACTCGCAATACATACAGACATGCATAAAAAGCAGTTTCCTGACAGGTTTCAACTGTCAAACGGGCTTTCCGGCTGTACAAATGGCAAATCCGGAATGCTCACCTACCCTGCCCGGAAACATCACGACCGTGTTGCGGAACTCTCTTTTGTGAATCTGTACTGTCAAGATTTTTTACTTTCAACACTGCATAAATATACACTGACCCTACCGGGTATTCGTTATCGTATGAGCCGATTATCCGTTCAATCATACCGGTTCGGATATCATAATTCACCCTTATCATATACAATTGCCTCCCGTTTTGGATTCCCGTTCAGCAGGCGATATGGCAGAATACAACGGGAAAAACCGCGGAACGAGATGTACTCATCAGTGTGAAAGAGGCATGAAGAGCCGATAATCAAGCGGAAAAACAGCTTTGGCGGTACGACCACCGATTTGGAATAGCATGCATCCCATCCCTCTTCCCTACTGCTGACGGCATCCTGTTTACACACCCTGACAACAGCAGTACGACGCATCAGCGACAAAAACGGTAACAGACCGACAGTACAACAGCACGTCATGCATATGAAGTATAATGACAGGTTCAACATGACGCATAACGATATGAATCAAAAAAGGAGTATTGTTAATCAGAGTTAAACAGATTGTATATACGGGAAATAATGAATATAAGACATGCGTAATACAATATAATTTTATAATTTTGTGCTCAAACATAAAACAAAGAACCATGAGACACCTCACAATCGTAAAACTTTTTATGCTCTCATTTATGCTGTCCGGACTCCACACATTGCCGGTTACAGCCAAGAATGTCTCCGTACTTGAATTCGGAGCGAAGCCCGATGACGGCAGGGATGACACCCGCGCACTGCGTAAGGCAGCCGAGTACTGCCGCCGCCATCCCGGTACGACTCTTACAGTTCCGCCCGGAACATACCGCCTGCGCGATGCCGCAGCCGAACAACTGGAACAGCAGGTGCTGTCAGGAAAAATGGGCGGTGACCCTGAGAAAGTGATTTTCACGCCATACTACCCATACGTGCGCGGACTCGACTTCAACGGCTCAGACTCCGTCACCATCGAGGCGACAGGCGCGATACTGATGTGTGAGGGATGGATGGAACCGCTGTCCATCACCGACTGCCGCAACCTTACAGTACGCGGACTGACAATCGACTACAAGCGCAAGCCGTTCTCACAGGGCATTGTGCAGGAAATAAAGGACAACTCGTTCGTCGTTCAATTTGACGAAAGGCGCATCATAACCGATGACATACCGATAACACGCATGACACTGTGGGACAGTTCCATAAGCGGATTCTACGCAGAACCGTTCTACTTCCCCAGACGCAGACTGTTGGGCAACAACCGTGTGGAATTTGAAGGGCACTTGCCGCAACGGCTTCGGGGCGCTTACATTGCAGCCCTGCACTCCTTCCACTTCCGCCCTGCCATATTCATAGGCAACAGCACATCTACAACACTCGATGGAGTGTCAATACATTCACAGCCGGGCATGGGAATCGTAGGATTCGACAGCACCGACATAACAATACACCGGCTGTCTGTCAGTCCGGCAGAAGGATTCATGTTCTCCACCAACACAGACGCCACGCACTTCGCATCGTGCCGCGGACACATCAGCTTCGACGAATGCAGCTTCCGCGGACAAGGCGATGACGCCACAAACGTGCATGGCTACTATCACAACATAGCCTCCGTTGAGGACGGCACGGTCACGCTGCAGTTGCGCTCACCCACATTTACCCACGCGCAGATGGCTGACATACCGAGGGTCGGCGACAGCCTTGAGCTTGTACGCATAGCGACACTCGTGCCTGAAAAGACATTAAGGGTGACATACGTAGAACACGCTCCTAAAGCAAAGGACGTGAAGGTGAGGCTGGACGGAGAGTTGCCCGAGAATTTCGGAGAATACTATCTGCTTAACGCATCCAAACTTCCGAGACTCAGTTTCTGCCGCAATTCGGTATGGGGACAGATGGCTCGCGGAGTGCTTGTAAAGACACGCGGAGTGGAAATAAAGGAAAACATATTCAGAGGCTGCACCGGAACGGCTGTCCACGTGGGTGCGGAGTCGGGCTGGAAAGAAGGCAGTCATGCAAAGGACGTCACCATTGCTGACAACGTGATGGTGAACTGCGGGCTCGGAGCCGGAACCCAATTCGGCGCGTCGGGCATAGCCGTGGTGATAGACGCACCGCAGACTGACAACACATTCCTGCATGAGAACATACGCATATACGGCAACACCATTATAGGCAACGGCTCCAACGACTGCGGCATAGTCGTACGCAACGCAAGGCATGTGGAGCTGAAGGACAATCATGTGAGAGGTTGCGGAAAGGCAGTCTCAACCAGTTCCACTGACGACATCATTATAAGATGATGAATAAAAAATAACGGTGCCCGCAAAAGCCATACACATCAGGCTTCTACGGGCACCGTTTAAAATATGTCGCATGCGGCATACGCGCCTCAGCTTTTCACCTCTACTATCTTCGTTGGTCCCATTTCCTTGTTCCTGCGGTTGACCACCGTCACCACCGCCTGCGCAAGATTGAGGAACACCTGACCGAGAATGGAGTCGCTGTTGAGTGCTGCCGGCTGTCCCTCGTCTCCGCTTTCGCAAAGTCCCTGCACTATCGGTATCTGCGCGAGCAGCGGCAGATTCATTTCCTTGGCGAGCTTCTTGCAGCCTTCCTTGCCGAAGATGTAGTACTTGTTCTCCGGCAGTTCGGCGGGTGTAAACCACGCCATGTTTTCCACAAGTCCGAGAATCGGCACGTTCACCTTGTCGTTTGTGTACATGTCGATGCCCTTGCGCGCGTCAGCCAGAGCCACGTCCTGCGGCGTGCTGACTATAACCGCACCGGTGATGGCAAGCGTCTGCAGCAGCGTAAGGTGAATGTCGCTCGTTCCCGGCGGCGTGTCGAGAATGAAGTAGTCGAGTTCGTCCCAGTCGGCATCGGCTATGAGCTGTTTCAAGGCGTTTGAAGCCATGCTTCCGCGCCATAGAGTCGCAGTGTCAGGATTCACGAAGAAGCCTATGCTGAGAAGCTTCACTCCATATTTCTCCAGCGGCTGGATGAGTGTGCGTCCGTCTTTCTCTATGCTGTAAATGCGCTCATGCTCCACATCGAACATTTTCGGAAGCGACGGACCGAAGATGTCAGTGTCGAGTATTCCTACTTTATAGCCCAGCTTTGCCAGTGCTATTGCAAGGTTGGCAGCCACAGTGCTCTTGCCTACTCCGCCCTTGCCTGAACTTACAGCAACAACGTTCCTCACATGCGGCAGCATCTTTCCGGGCTTCGGACGTGCCTTTGAGGTGAACTCTGTGGTTATCGTCACCCCGACCTCTTCTGACACGTAGAAATGGATGGCGTGCTCTGCCGCCTTCACAACCGACTTGAGAAAAGGATCTGTCTCGCGCGGGAAAATGAGCGAGAACGAAACCTTCATGCCGTCTATTCTCATATTGTCGGCAAGCATCCCGCTTTCCACGATGTTCTTCTTCGTGCCGGGATATATCACTGTTTCCAGTGCCTTCCTTATTATTTCAGGATATATTACCATGTCTGTTTTGCTTTATTGATTGAAATCCGTAATATAATATATGAATAAAATGTATGCAAATATCGTGCCCGAAACTGTAACATGCAAGTCTCCCGCATCCGGGCTGACTTTGTGCAAAGCCACCACACACTTGCGGCAATGATGACTTTGAAAGGATATTTCATGGCAAAGTTACAATAAATATTATAAGTAGCTGTTCAAAATTAAGCGATATTATAAAATTACTCATATGTTATATACATCTTTGTCATCATCCTGTGTGCTCTTCAGAGCTTCATTCCAGAGTCTCATCGGTAGTGTAGCCCGCTACAATTCATCATCGGACTTTGAAATGCAGCTGCTGAACAGCACACAATATGACGGCAATTCATTTAGAACATCCGCTTGATATGACAAGAAGGGAAGTGCAAAATGACACGACACACCGGCGCAAACAAAAAAGGACGGAACCCCTGGGCTCCGTCCTCAATGATATCAGTGATGTCCTGATACGAGTATGCATCAGAGACGCATGCCATGCTTATATGCCACAGTCTTGCCTTCCACCGACACGGAAGGAGCGATGTCGTCCTTTGCCACAGCCCATTTGCGGTTGGGCTTCTTGCTCATGACAAACTCTATATCAATGCCGTTCTTCACGTCATCCCATGTGAGATACGACTTGGTGTAGCGTTTTCCGTTGACATACACCTTATTAATATATACGGCATCCTTGCTCCAGTTTCTGGCAGTCATTCTGATGTGGCTGCCGTTGCTCATCCTTACGTCGACGGCAGGCAGCGCAGGCGAGCCTATGTTGTAGTATCCGCTGCCCGGACACACAGGATAGAAGCCGAGACAATTGAATATGTACCATGCCGACATCTGACCGCAGTCGTCGTTTCCGCACAACGATCCCGGCTTGTTGCCATAAAACCTGTCTACGACCTCACGCACCCATTTCTGGCACTTCCATCCCTCGCCTATGTAATTGTAAAGATAGGCAACGTGGTGGCAAGGCTCATTGCCGTGCCAGTATGCGCCTATACGTCCGTGGATGTCGTGTGCTCCCGGTATGTCCTCGGGCAACTCGTAAAGGAACAGCGAGTCAAGTCTTGAACGGAAAAGATCGCGTCCCATCAGATTGATAAGCCCCTGGACATCTTGCGGCACGGTCCAGTGATACTGCACGGTGAAGCCCTCCGTGATGTCGCCCCAGCCATGAACCGAGCCCGGTCCCTGATAAGCCACAGGGGCAAACGGAGTACGCCACTTGCCGTTAACGTCCTTGCCGCGCATGTATCCCGTCTGACTGTCATAGATGTTCTGATAGCTCATGGCACGGTTCATGAAGTATTCGTATTCCTTATTCTTGCCGAGTTTCTTCGCAGCCTGTGCTATGGCGTAATCGTCGTAGGCATATTCCAATGTCTTCGAGACCGATTCCGCCTCCTTGTCGAACGGCACATAACCGAGCGAACGGTACTCAGGCAGGCAATCGTAGTTGTTGTTCATTGCTGTTGTTACCATTGCCTCGAAGGCGCGCTCGTGGTCGAATCCCTTGACGTCCTTGCATATCATATCTGCCAATATAGCCGCGGCATGATAGCCTATCATGCACCATGTCTCATTGCTGGCAAACGACCAGTAGGGCAGCATCTTCTCCACACTCTTGTCATAATGTGCAAGCATGGAGTTTGCCACATCCGCCTGAATGTCCTGATGCACAAGATTCATCAGCGGATGGAATGCCCTGTAAGTGTCCCAGAACGAGAACTCGGTGCGGTTTGTGAACCCGCTCTCTTTCTCGACGTTCTTGTCGAGTCCGAGATAAGAGCCGTCGGCGTCATTGTATACAAACGGACACAGCGCGGCATGATATGCTGATGTGTAGAAAGTCTCTTTCTGTTCGCGTGTTCCCTTTATGGTATACGTGGAGAGTTCTTTCTCCCACTTCTGCTCGGCAAGGGCTTTGACACTGTCGAAAGTCATGCCGTCGAGCTCACGCATATTGAGAGCCGCCCCGTCGGTACTGATGGCGGAGATTGATGTCTTGACCGTAACGACCTCGTCGGCATCCGTAGAGAATGTGGCTGTGAACATGATGTTAGGTCCCCATGCCTCGCGGTTGCTGCGGAAACGGGACGTGTTGTATATCACAGGTTTCTGGTCCTGATAAATCATGAAATTCTTCAACGGTTTGGAGAATACAGCCCTGAAGTAGATGTGACGCTCAGGTCCCCATCCTTTCACAAGCTTATAACCGGTCACGACACTGTCGTTCTCGACGCGTATGTTGGACCAAACGCATTTCTGCCACAACGTGTGGTTGAGATCAATAAGAATGAACGACTTGTCTGACTTGGGATAAGTGAAGCGGAACATGCCGCTTCGCACAGCAGAGGTCATCTCTGCCTTCACCCCGTAATCCTTCAGCATAACACCGTAATATCCCGGAGTGGCTTTCTCTTCTTCATGTGAAAAACGTGAGCGGTAGCCCTCGTCAGGATTCTCATCGGTGCCAGGATTGAGCTTTATCTCGCCCGTACCGGGCATAAAAAGAAAGTCGCCGAGGTCCGGAATGCCTGTTCCGCTGAGATGAGTGAGCGAGAATCCCTGTATGGACTGTCTGTTCCATTTGTAGCCCGAAGCGCAATCATAGAAATGTTCGTCCGTGTCCGGGCTTATCTGTATTCCTCCGAAAGGAATCTGCGCGCCCGGATATACATTGCCGTATCCGTCTGTTCCGACAAACGGATTGACATAGTCTATAAGGCGCGCGCCACCATCCTGATTTGCGTAAACAGTCATGGACAAAGCCATGACTGTCATTAATACGTATTTTCTCATTCCTTTTTATGTTTTTATTCCTTTATGTCGCCTACAGCAACCTGATATTCATGCCACAGTCCGTCCATGGTGTATTTATCGCCGAGGATGTGTTTTATGGCTCCGTCCCATGACCATGGAACGACCTCAAGAGTAGAACGGTTGAACTTACGCAGGAAGTCTGGGTCCTTATGGTCTCTTATCCATACGAAGAAATAGCCTGCATGACGGTATCCGTCAGTATAGTTGCCGCCTTTAGGACGATCCTGCTCACCGTGGAAACCGCCGTTGGCAACACGCACTGCATCAGCCATGCCTTCGATGAACGCCCATACCGTCTTGCTGTTTCCATAATTGCCAATACCCTGCGGCTCAAGCTGGAAAGCGTGGGTGAGCTCATGAAGCAACACTCCTCTTGTCTCAAAATCAACGCGAGCCGTGTCGTTATTGGCAAACGAACGCTCCACATGGCGCGTGCTGTAGAATATGTCCACATAGCCGTTGCCTCCACCCTTTGCCGAGATACCTTTTGTGTCTTCCAGCTTATAGTGCAGTCTCTCCAATGCGGGAATACTGTCTTTTGGTGAGAAATAGAGAGTGTTGAGCACCTCACGCGACACTTTGTTTATATAAGCCTCAGGGTCGGGAATAATGGCATGATAGATTTTCGAGCCCTTGCTGTCAGGAGCCTGATCGTCAAAAAAGATGTCTTTAATCTTAAAGCTTTCCCACTTACTGGCTGAAGCAGCCTTTTTGGATGTTCCGCATGCCGTGAACATCACCATACCGCCAACCAAAGCGGCGATTGTAATAGTCTTTCTGATTTTCATTGTTATTAATGTTTTTATATGATTCCTTTTTTTATCGCAAAACCGTAAAGGCGCTTATGCTCCTTTTGTCATTGAGTATGGCTTGTCTGATTCAGCCAGACCGCGCTTTTTGTTTGGTTTGCTGCCCATGACAAACTCTATCTCGCATCCGCTGTCAAGCATTGAGTGAGTGACATACATCTTTGAGTATGGCTTGCCGTTTATCTTCACACTGCGCACATATCTGTTCTTGTCGCTCACATTCGGGGCTTTGATGATGATGTGCTTGCCGTTAGAAAGGGTTACATCCATATACGGGAGATATGGCGCACCCAACACATACTGGTCACTTCCGGGACAAACCGGATAGAAGCCCATAGCCGAGAAGATATACCATGCGGACATCTGACCGCAGTCATCATTGCCTCCCAGACCGCGTATATGGTTACGGTACATCTTGTTCATAATAGTGCGCATCCATGTCTGGGTCTTCCATGGCTGTGACGTCCACGCATAGAGATAAGGTATATGATGGCTTGGCTCGTTGCCATGAACATATCCTCCGACGAGGCAGTCTGCCGTAACGTCTTCATTGTGCTCATAATATTTGGCAGGAAGATCCATCTCGAAAAGTCTGTCCAGCTTACCTATGAACGCCTTGTCTCCTCCAAACAGACTTATCAGGCCATCCACATCCTGAGGCGCCTGGAACGAGAAGTTCCACGAATTGCCTTCGATAAAACCTTCACCGGATGTCTGGTAAGGATCAAGGTCTTTCTTGAATGAACCGTCGGAATAGCGCGCATTGGCGAATCCGATGCTCTTATCGAATGTATTACGATAATAAAGCGCACGCTTTTCAAACTGCCGCGCAATATCTTCCATTCCCAAATGTTTGGCTGCACTGTATATGGTCCAGTCGTCAAAAGAATACTCGAGAGTATTCGAAGCGGCTGTGCCGTTCTTGTCGAACGGTGCATAACCGAGCCTCATATAGTCTCCAAGACTCTCATAATAAGGGCAGGTGGCGGTTTCAACCATAGCTTTCATCGCTGCGTCGCGGTCTATATCAGCACCTTTTACAAGCGCGTCTGCCAAAACAGTTACGGCATGATAGCCTGTCATACACCATCCCTCATTTGCCATAAGGCTCCAGACAGGCAGCATATGGTGCACACTCTGTTGCTGATGGGCTATCATCGACTTGACCATATCCGTATTACGGTCTGGCTTTATAAGCCCGAGAAGCGGATGGAGCGCACGGTAAGTATCCCAGACAGAGAATATGGTATAATTGTCAAAATTCTCTGCGACATGAATATTACCGTCAAGTCCACGGTATCTTCTGTCCACATCCATGTATATGGAAGGATTGATCATAGTGTGATAAAGCGACGTATAGAGCATGGCTTTCTGATCATCGGTTCCCTCACATTCTATTAGCCCGAGCTCATGATTCCAAAGTCCTTCGGTCTCTGTACGAATCTGGTCAAAGGATTTGCCTGAAGCCTCCGCACGAAGGTTCTTCAACGCGCCGTCTGTCCCTACCGCCGACAATGCCACTTTTATGACAAGCGGCTGTGAATCGCTGTTGTCGAAATTGAAGTAAGCCACTATATCGCGCCCCGCAATCTCCGGAAAGTTGCGGTTGACATTGAACTTCCGCCAGAAACCTTGATATTTGGGAGTCTTCATGTCCTTATATCCATAATCCTTTATAGGCTTGCTTAGTGACATCGCAAAATAAGTATAGTTGCAACGAGCCCAACCGTTGGTTATGCGATAACCTGTAATCAATGTGTCATTCTCCACTCTCAGACTGCTCCATAACACCTTACCGTCGTAATTGTAGATGCCATGCAGCATGTCAAGGATTATACGGCAGTCATTGCCTTGAGGGAAAGTGTAACGGTGGACACCTACTCTCTGTGTAGCCGTCATCTCCGCCTTGATGTTATAATCGCTGAGAGTAACGGCATAATATCCCGGCTCTGCGATTTCCGTATCATGTGAGAAACGCGACCTATAACCGTTTTCAGGCTTGTCGGCTGTACCAGGATTAAGTTTCAGCGCACCCGTCTGGGGCATTATCATAATGTCTCCCAAATCAGAATGTCCGGTTCCACTGAGATGTGTATGACTGAATCCGACGATTGTCGGGTCATCATGCTGGTAACCGGCACAGTATGCATACACTTTCCCAACATAACGTCCGTCTATGTTCTGTGGTATTGTGTCGGTTTCAGGACTGAGCTGGACAATTCCGAACGGAGCACAAGCTCCCGGAAAAGTGTGCCCCATACCGCTTGTTCCAATCATAGGATTGACATACGACACCGGCTCTTTCTTTGTGTCTGCACACAACTCTGACACTCCAGCCAGTAGCAATAGAGATGCAAAAAATAAAATTCTTCTGTCCATGTAATATACAATTTTGGCTTTTATATTAATAACAATTCAGTAGCACTATAAGTCAAAAAAAATGTCATTATAAAATTGTAAATATATAAAAAAATATGTTATTGCAGCTCCATATACATTATTTATATATAGAGAGAAGAATAACCGGCATATACAACCACTCATTGATTGTATACAGTTACTTCGCTACAGATAGTCCGCTGCGCTTTGTACGCTTGTAACTACGATATTCATCGAGCGGAATCTCCACATCAGGCTCATGAAGCTCACCGCCATGCGGGAGTCTGAATTTCATATAACGGATATTCAATCCACGCTCTATCCACTGGGTCTCATAATATGTTTTAATACCCAGAATGTTGCGTGTCTGCTCGTCAAGTCCCTCTGTATGGTAAAGATCTTCCGTAGAAAAGAGCAAAGGAAGACTGTTTCGCTGTATCATATATGTAGTATATGTAAACAGGAAATTAGAATCAGTCTTAAGGTGTATAAGCCCTCCGTCAGTCAGGAATTTACGGTAACGGTTCATGAAATATGTGCTCGTAAGACGTTTTCGGACGCTTTTCATTTGAGGATCGCTGAACGTCAGCCATATCTCCTGCACTTCATCACAGTCAAAGAACCGGTCTATTATTTCTATATTAGTACGCAAGAATGCAACATTAGGCAGCTTTTCCTCAAGAGCCTGGGTAGCTCCGCTCCACATTCTTGCACCTTTTATGTCAACTCCAATGAAGTTTGTTTCAGGGAAACGCTTTGCCAGTTCCACGGTATATTCGCCTCGTCCGCATCCCAACTCGAGCACAATCGGTCCGTCGTTCTTAAAATATCGTTCGCGCCACTGTCCTTTCATATCAAAAGGTTTCTGCTCCATCACATGATACGGATACTCGAAAACGTTCTCATACCGTTCCATATCAGCAAACTTCTCTAATTTTCCCCTACCCATATTTTCGTATAGTTTTTTGATGACAAAGTTACTGTAAATCACGCATAATACAAAACAAAAAATGCTGTTTTCACTGTCATATGCACCAATAATGCAGATAGCTGGTATAATTAATATAAAAACCGTCATATGATATTCATTTACTAAAAACAAAAGTTAAAACCATTTGTTTACTAAAAATTTAATAACAGAATGTTTGTTCTGTATATTTTTAATCTATATCTTTGCAAAAACATGAAACCAGAACAACTCTATTTATGGACAAAAACAGAAAAATGACACAGCACGAGAAACAGATTATGGGACTGTTATGGAGCATGGAGAAACAAAAAGCCACCATAAACGAACTGCTATCTGTATTTCCCGAGCCTAAACCAGCCTACACCACGTTGGCTACTTTTCTGAGAATCATGACGCAAAAAGGTTTCGTCAAATACGAAAAAAACAAAGGTATGAAGAACTTTGTTTTCTATCCTTCCATAAGCAAAAGCGAATACTTGAAACTGGAAACGAACGAAATGAAGAACACCTTTTTCGGAGGCTCATTCAAATCGTTAGTGTCCTTCTTTGTGAAAAACGAGAATCTGAATGACGATGAGCTCCAAGAACTCATCCGACTGATAAACAGCAAATAGAAAAGACAGCCTGTAACCTCAGCTAAAAAATAAACCATAACTAAATATTCAAGCCTATGGTATCTCTCATTATATATTCGATAAAGTCAGCTTTATGCCTGACCGTACTGTACCTGCCGTTTTCCCTGTTCCTTAGAAATGAGAAAAGACACCGCCTGAACCGTATTGTACTGCTGTCAATACTTGCCGTATCGTTCATCATTCCTTCAATACACATAGAATGGAATAACGCTTCCGTGATGAGCATAAGCACCAACAGCGCAAGAATAGGAGAAATGACAACGGACTATCTCGACAATGCGCTGTCACAGACTCCGATGGTTCAGAATGGTCAGGAAAGCACCGGTAAAATCCAATCTGGCATAAACGAGAATGCCATAACGGCATACACTGGAAATACAGAAAAGGATATCGCTTCTCCACAAGAACATAATGAAGGCAAAAGCATGTTGCCTCTGATTCTGGTCATGGTATATATAATAGGTACAATATCTGTCTTTTTATTACGTACAATACAGATAATATCACTGCACCTATACATACACCGTGACTGCATATGGAAACGCAGGCTTGACGACAACGCGACATTATACTGCCACAAAGGTGACATACAGCCGTTCAGTTGGATGAGAAGCATCGTCATAGGCGAAAAAGACGCCAGCGAACCGTCATATAACGCAGTGATAGCACACGAACGCGCACACGTGGCATGCCATCATTCTGCGGACATTATAGTAATGGCAATTGCAGAGACATTGCAGTGGTTCAACCCAGTTCTTTGGATGTTGCGTCACGACTTGTGCGCCATTCACGAATATGAGGCAGACGAGCACGTGTTAAGACAGGGCACACAAATGAAGGAATATCAGCTGCTTCTTGTTTCGCGTCTTGCGAAACCTCATTTCCTTACCGTCGCAAACGGATTCTCACACACGTCACTCAAATCCAGAATAATAATGATGCTGAAAGACAAATCCAGACGATGGACCATATGCAAATACCTTTACATCATACCGGCAAGTACTTTTGCACTGATAGCCTTTGCCAGTCCTAAAATAGAGGCGATAGCAACCGAAATGGAAGAAAGCAGAAAGGAGATTGTCGAAAGAATAAAAGAGAGCATAAAAATTCCGATTCTTGAGGCAGACGACCAAGCAGACAAGGATACAGAAGATTTGGATCTTGACAATCTGAAAAGCGTAAAAGCAATAAGCACTGCATCAAATCAGGATTTGACAATGGCAGGAAAAGGGCAAAAGATGTCGTTACGAAACGGATATACAGTGGCGTTCACCAACATGCACAGTGACGAATCAACCGACTACCGCCTGAGCGTTGTCGACAGAAACGGGAATATTACCGACAGCAAAATAATAGGTCAAGACAGCCCTAAAGCTGTGTTCGCGATAGAGAGCAGGGCGTGCAATGCCCAAGACACACTGCTTACATTCGACATTTCAGAAGCGCGCGATGTGGACAACTGGAGCCTCAACAGGCATTATAAAGTATGGACAAACTCCTGGCTCATAAAAGTGAACGAATGCCACATTGACAGAAACGGCAAGATACATATCGGACGGACATACATGACATCGGTAGGTGTAAACAATCCGTCAGATGATGAAAGCAAACAGAAAACATATCCAAGAGGTCTTTTGAAGCATGCCGACTTATACAAGACAACATCCTCAGACAAGAGTTCAGGCGATTATACAGACACAAAACGTGGTATGGCAAACCAATTGTCACAAAAGCTGAGAAACGAAAAGGTATACACACATGCCGACGAAGCGCCTGTATACAACGGTTCAAAGCGTGACATTCAAGAGAGTATCGGCAATATACTACGGGCTGACAACCGTGTCAAGGTGCGGTTCATCGTCAGGAGCGACGGCACCGTGACTGATGTGCATTGTATCGGAACTCTCACAGCAGAGCAAAACAAACGTGTGGAAGACATATTCTACACAATGCCCAAATGGCGTCCGGCTAAAATCGACGGCAAACCCGTGAGCATGGCGATGACAATGCCGTTAGACTGGATGAGCGACAAACAGCATGTCACCGACCCGACCCGCTTTCTGTACAATCTTTATTCATCATGCATATATGCGCTCACACCGCACGGCGAGAGCATTGAGAGCAATATAAGAAACGCATACTTCACTGACGATATGCTTTCACGCATGGGAAACGATATTGAGAAAACACTGCTTGACAACAGCGAAACAGACTCTTGGGCAGAGCGCACACTGAACGTGCAGCCGCTCGAAATGAACTGGTACATGGTGGAATACGGAAAGGCTCTCTTCACCAAGAAAGCCGAATACAAGCATGTGGCTGTACATCTTGCAATAAACAACGGACGTTACGTGATTGACAACATACTCACTTCACCGCTGAAAGACAATAACATCAGAAAATACATAAGTTCGCTCATTTTCGACCGCGACGACATGAAGCCTCACGAACTGCCGTCCTTCAAGACACTGCCGGACAGCACAACAAACACCTTCATGCGCAACGTGGAGGGGCTTGGCGACCGTATGGCGGAGATAACATTCATGGTCTATTCCGACGGAAGCATAGGTAAAGTGAACATCATCGACATAAAAGCCAAAGACGAAGAGCCTATAGAAGACATCGTGAAGCAAAGGATGAAAGACAAACTGGAATCAATAAAATGGAAACCGGGCACTGCTTACGGGGTGGCTACAAACACCCGAATGAGCATGATTGCCACGAACACAGGAGGTTACCTGATTAGGTGACCATACAACAAGAACATAAAGACTGACAATATCATAAAACCAACAAGATTATGAACACAAAAAGAGTTGCAGCAACCGTCATCGCACTGGCATTAACAGCCGGCTGCGCCATTGCCCAAAAAGCAGACAAAGACGGTCAACGAAAGACACAAATGGAACAGATAGAGAAAAACGCCGTCGGGATGTGGCAGCGTGTAACCAAGCATAACGGCCACACCTACTACATACCTGAGTTCAAGGTCTATACCAAAGACCACGAGTGGTACAGTTTCCGCACCAACATGGAGAAGCCGGGGAAGTTTGCCGGCGGAAGATGGGAGGTAGTATCGCCGGACAGCATAGTGGAGCACAACGATTACTCCATAGATCCTGCCTACGACGGAAACGTTGACGTGTATCTGAAGATAAACACTTTCAAGCCTGACTTCCACGGAATCTCATTCGTACCACGCGGATACAACGAGGTTGTTTTCATGGACTACGAGAAGGTGGAAGAGAAATCCTCCGGTTCGAGAGGATTGCTTTTGGGACGCGACAACATCCATTTCGACAATATGGACAACTATCCGCTCGTCAGCAATTCAATAAGATTCTTCAAAAAACACGACAACATGTCGGAGCAGGTGGCTCTGAACCAGATGCCGGCAAAGACAAAGGAGACTCTCCAGAGCATTGCCTCACGCCTTTACATAAAAAAAGACTGCAATATGATATTGCACATTGCACTGACTGAAGAAGGCGGGCTGGCTGAATGCATTCCGGAAACATTGTTCCTGGGAGACCGTTCATGCATCATCCGCATATATCATGCGCCGGAGGACGCTGACGCCGCAGAGGCTCTCTACACACAGGTAAACACTCTGCCTCAGCAGCAAATATCCTCCGACGACACATATTACACAGTCGACATACCCGTCAAAGCGACACAAGCCAACACCATAAATCCTGACAGCAGACTCGACATGGAGAAAGGCATATCGCTCTGACATCAAACGACTCTGAAAGGAAACACCCTTCAAAAAGTGATTATGAATATGAGAAACACAATAATTGCATTGGTTATTATGGCAGGATGGAGCGTCACAGCCCGTCCTGCCGGAACTCCAACTAAGGAAAACACAACGTCCGGATATACAGCAGCAACCTCTGAAGACCCGGATGTCACCGAAGCAAAAGCCCGTATCTACGAATTCTACGAACGCTATATCGCAACATTCATTGATTCTGACGAGAAACCGGAAGACATCAGAAACGAATTCATGACACGCAAGTGTATCAGACAAACAGCCAAAGCCACAAGACTGTCAATGACGGATGAGATAATCAGAGCGCAGGACAGCGGTGAGGATGCGCTCAAAAGTCTTGAGGTGAAACACGTCGGAGGCAACCGCTACATCGTGTACTACACATTCAATCCGGGACTTGAATATGAGTCATCCACGTCCATTCCGCTGGAAACAACCACTGTGGACGGGACGACATACATCAGTTACATAAAACCGTCATGGGACTATAGCATTAAAGAGAAAGACGTCCTTATGAATGCGGACGTCTTGCCTGAATATCCCGGAGGATTCGACGCACTGAACGAATTCATCACACAAAACCTGAGATATCCCCTATATGCATTGCGGCACAATATTGAGGGGCGTGTTATTGTGAGTTTTGTAGTTAAGTCCGACGGCTCTGTGTGCAATCCTATTGTGGTAGAGCCAGCTCATGAATGTCTCAACAGTGAGGCTGAGCGCATAATAGATATTCTACCCGACTTCACTCCCGCGACAAATAAAGGAAAACCTGTGAACATCAAACTCAGCATACCTATCAACTTCAGAATGTCGCCACAGAATCATTAACAGACCGGTGTCATCTCACCATTACCGACCGTAATACCGCATAGACACGTGCTGATGGCATGCGGATATGCTCATATGTACCGATACAATCACCGGCACAGACACACATACTGTTCTTAGTGACATTACTGAAGGCAACACGTTGTAATGTCCATAGATTTCCTACGGCAATGTAATCATGGAAGATTGAGGATTGTACAAATATGCAGGACGGACCGGAATCACGCTTTTCGCGTAATGTCGGTCCGTCCTTTAACCATAACGGGTCACCTGTCCGTTCGCCGGACATGCGCCCTATAAGTTGACATATCTTATTTGCCAGCCAGCGGCGCAGCCTGTGTATAAGAACGCGCGCCGAGCTCCTTGTCAAGCATATAGAGTCCGTAACCGTTGTCCTTTATCATCTTCAGGTTGTCGATGATGGTCTGTGCGGTCTCTTCCTCCTCCACCTGCTCGTCTATGAACCATTTGAGCATGCTCTGGGTGGCGTAATCATTCTCTGCCGTTGTCAGTGCGAAAAGTTTGTTGATAAGCCCTGTCACGCTCCGCTCGTGTGCGAGTGTGCTCTCAAAAACGTCAAGAATGGAGTCCCATGTCGTCGGCACCGCCTTTATCGGAGTAAGGGTCACATTGCCGCCGCGCGATATGATGTAGTTGAAAAACACCTTGGCATGGTCCTGTTCCTCCTGAAACTGCACCTCAAACCACTTGCCCATGCCGGGATTACCCTTTGCATGACAATATGCAGCCATTGACATATAAAGATAAGCAGACCACAGTTCTGCGTTTATCTGGGCATTGATAGCCTCTTCTATTTTCTTACTTAGCATAATCTTTTATTTTTAAAGTTTGACATTATCTGTTCAATCACCGTTTACGGTCAGCCAATCACCACTGTTGTCCAGCCGTGCCTGTCCTCCTCCGTGCCATACTGTATGCCGCGCAGATGCTCATACAGTTTTCTGGATATGGGTCCGGGCTGTCCGTCCTTGCTGAATACGTAACGCTTGCCTGTGTCAAGATCGTCGATATAGGAGATAGGACTGATGACCGCCGCCGTGCCGCACGCTCCGGCTTCCTCGAATGTCTCGAGCTCCTCCTCCGGTATCTGACGCTGCTCCACGGTCATGCCGTAGTCGCGTGCAAGCTGCATCAGACTCTTGTTGGTGATGCTCGGAAGTATCGATGTCGACTTGGGCGTGACATAAGTGTTGTTCTTTATACCGAAGAAGTTTGCCGCGCCACACTCGTCCATGTACTTCTTCTCCTTGGCGTCAAGATAGAACTCGCAGGCATAGCCCTTCTCGTGTGCGATGGCGTTTGCCTTCAGCGACGCCGCATAGTTGCCTCCCACCTTGTATACACCGGTGCCGAGCGGTGCCGAGCGGTCGTAATCGCGTATTATGACATAGGGATTGGTGGAGAATCCTCCCTTGAAGTAAGGGCCCACAGGAGTTACGAATATAAGGAACATGTATTCCGTTGCGGGATGCACGCCCACCTGCGCCGTGGTGCCTATGAGCAGCGGACGGATGTAGAGAGACGCCCCGCTCTCGTAGGTCGGGATGTACTCCTGATTGAGACGCACCACCTTCTTCACCATCTCGCAGAACAGTTCTGTCGGCACTTCCGGCATCATTATTCCGCGGCAGGTGCTCTGCAGGCGTGCGGCGTTCTCGTCCATGCGGAACACCCTCACTTTCCCGTCCGGACAGCGGAAAGCCTTCAGTCCTTCGAAAGCCTCCTGCCCGTAGTGCAGACAGGTGGCTGCCATGTGCAGTTTCAGATATTCGTCTGAGCACACTTCTATCTCTCCCCACTTGCCGTTGTTGTAGCAACAACGCACGTTATAGTCGGTCGGAACATATCCGAACGACAAACCTGACCAGTCTATATCTTTCATAACCATGAATTATTTATATATTCCATATGATGAAACAACCGAGAGACAAAATTAGCAATAAAAATACATTACCGCAACAAATTGTCACAGAAAATACCCCGAAGCTATAAATTCGTGTCCGCAAGCACCGTATTCACTGATTGTCTGTCAGTATTTTCCTTATCTCCTCATCCGTACGGGTGAGCTTGTCACGGCACATCTTTATGAGTTTCTGTGCGGTCTTCACCTTCTCGCAGAGCGAATCGATGTCAAGATTGCCGTTCTCCATGTCCGCGACAATATTCTCGAGGCGTGTCATAGCCTCTTCGTATTTCAGCGTTTCCTTTGCCATAAAGTCCTATCTTCTTTTTTTTGATATTCTTTCTATCTTAGAAACCACCCTGCCCTGCGCAAGAACCGTCTCCAGAATGTCGCCGTCCGTCAGCGCGGAAGCGTCGGTCACAGCTTTGCCGTCGTGCAGAGTGATGCTGTAGCCGCGCGACAGCATGCGCTGCGGGTCCACCGCCTCGGTGCGCTGTCCGAGCATCTCCAGACGGTGACGCCCTGCCGTTATGCTCTGCCGCGCGGCTCCGGCAAGCCGCAGGGGCATTGTCCCGAGCCGGGCTCTCTCGTCTGCCGCCGTCTGCCTCACGGCGACATACAGTCTGTCGCGCAACCGTGTCAGCTCCGAAGTCTCACGGTTTCTCACCGTGGCATAGAGCGATGGCAGCACCGTGGACAGATATTTTATGCGGCTGTTCTCACGCTCCATCATGTCTGCGGCATATTTTGCGACAAACGCCGCCGCACTGTCCACCTGCGCAGCCACCGCAGCCAGCCTGTCCACAAGGAACGCGGCGGCAGCCGTGGGCGTCTTTACGCTTTGGTTTGCCACCATGTCGAGCACGCTCTCATCCCTGTTGTGACCAATGCCTACGATTACCGGCAGAGGGAAGTTTGCCACGTTCTCCGCCAGACTCAGCGTGTCGAAGCCGGACAAATCGCTCGTTGCACCGCCACCTCTTATTATGACCACCACATCAAACTCGTCCGTCCTCGAATATATCTCGTTCAGGGCTGCTATCACACTCCGTTCGGTCGCCTCGCCCTGCATCACCGCAGGGAACAGCCTCACAGTGAAGGCAAGCCCCTTGCCGTTGTCGTGCAGCTGGTTGCAGAAGTCGTCATATCCGGCTGCATTGTCGCTCGACACTACCGCCACACGCTGCGTGAAGAGTGGCAGCACAAGCTCCTTCTGCAGTTCAAGGACGCCCTCCTCCTTCAGACGGGCTATTATCTCGCGACGCCTGCGAGCCATGTCGCCGAGCGTGTATTCCGGATTTATGTCTGTGACAATCCATGAGAAGCCGTAAGCCTCGTGAAAGTCGGCATGCACACGCATCATCACCTTCATCCCGGTGTTCAGCTCCCGCCCCGTGACACGCACGAACGCAGCCTTGACAAGAGCCCAGTGTGTGCGCCAGCATTTTGCCGAGGCGCGGGCTACGGGCGTCTTCGTGTCCTCCGCCTTCTGCACAAGCTCCATGTAGCAATGCCCGTTCACTACGCGCATCTCCGATATTTCCGCCTCTACCCAATATTCATCGGGCATCACAGAACTGATGACTTCCGCCACCATATTGTTCAACTCGTATAAGGTAAGAGCATTTATCATCGGCTATCCTTACTCTAATGTTTGTATGTCTCACTCGTTGCAGGCATCGGCATCCGTCATGCCGTACCGCCGTCTCATGTCATGCAAATTTATAAAATATTCTCAACTATCGGTCATCTCGAGGGAATTTTATAATCCATCTGTCTGTTTTTTGCATGAAAAACCGATGTATGTAACACATAATGTTCTTCATCATACGCTCTGCATACGCAATTTCCAAGACACGGCAGCAACGTTCCGGTGATGAATATTTATGCATTATGAAAGTAAAAAAACATGACATTGTTTTTTCGCGAAACAGATAACGCAAACCATCGGAAACGCTGTCACGGCATGCCGGAAATGCGTCAGCAGTGCGGTTTTTCACATCCGGCACTGTCTGACACCGGCTTTTCCGGCGCAGGAAAGCCCCTTTCAGCATACAGGACAGCCTTTTCCGGCATGCGGGAAAGCATGTTCTGCAACGCGAAAGAGCCTTTTCCGCAACACCGAAAAGCCTTTTCTGCAAAGCTGAAATGGCGGAACAGGAAGACTGAAAAACACAATCCGTTGGCATACAGACAGTTGCGTAAAACGCCCGAAAATCACGTATTTGCCGCCGGACGGACTTCTCTGTGCAAATACTGCCTTAATTTGAACGTTCCGATGTATATTAATGCATTCTCAGGAACGTTTTCCTGCATAATTATGCATCATGTCATGAATCTGCAAGCGGTGTTCCATCATAATAATATAAGTACACCGGAGAGCAGCCGTGCTGTCCGGAACGGTAAATAAAATGAATACGGAGACCTGAAAAACAAAGCCAATTTATTTCGTATATCTGCAAATTGCAGTAACTTTGCACAGGATTTTTAATTATGGATAATAAACAAGCAACATTAGAATTAGGCACCAAACCGGTAGGCAAACTGCTCATGCAGTATGCCCTGCCCGCCATCATAGCAATGACGGCAGCCTCGCTCTACAACATGATTGACAGCATATTCATAGGGCAAGGCGTTGGTGCCATGGCAATTTCAGGACTTGCCATCACCTTCCCTTTCATGAACCTCACAGCGGCATTCGGTGCTGCCGTAGGTATAGGTGCGTCCACTTATCTGTCTGTGAAACTCGGTCAGAAAGACTACAAGACGGCAGAACGCATTCTCGGAAACAACGTGACGCTCAACATTGTCATCGGTATCGCGGTGGGAGCTGTCAGCCTTCTGTTTCTCGACCCCATCCTTCGCTTTTTCGGAGCGAGCCATCAGACGCTTCCCTATGCGCGCGAATACATGACAGTCATCCTTGCGGCAAACGTGTTCAGCCAGCTGTTTTACGGCACAAACGCCGTGCTTCGCGCCACAGGCAAGCCCAGACACGCCATGTTCATAACCATAGCCACGGTGGTGATGAATGCCATTCTCGCCCCGATATTCATATGGGGATGCGGTCTCGGCATAAGCGGTGCGGCATACGCCACGGTGCTCTCGCAGATAGCCGCGCTGGTATGGCAGATGCATATAATGAGCAACAAGAACGAACTGCTGCACTTGCACAGGGGCATATACCGTCCCGACCGCGACATCGCGAGGAATATCATAGCCATAGGTCTGTCGCCTTTCTCGATGAATGTGTGCGCATGCATCATCGTGATATTCATAAACAACAGTCTGGTGAAGTATGGCGGCGACCTTGCGGTGGGCGCATACGGCATCGCCAACCGCGTGGCGTTCATCTTTGTGATGATAAACATGGGTCTGAACCAGGGCATGCAGCCCATCGCCGGATACAACTACGGCTCGCAGCAGCTTGACAGGATGATGCGGGTTCTGAAGTATGCGATGATAGCGGCGACCGTAATCATGACCACAGGATTCGTCATCGCGATGGTCATACCCGAGCTGTGCGCAAGGCTGTTCACCACAGACGCCACACTCATCGACATGTCAGTAGAGGGCATACGCACCATCATGTTGATGTTCCCCGTAGTGGGCTACCAGATGGTGGTGACCAACTTTTTCCAGAGTATAGGCAAAGCCAAGATAAGCATATTCCTCTCGCTGTCGAGACAACTGCTGTTCCTGCTGCCGCTTCTCATTGTTCTGCCACATATGTTCGGCATAGACGGTGTGTGGGCGGCAATGCCGGCATCCGACGCCGTTGCGGCAATCATAGCCGCGTGGATAATGGCTTTATACATGAAAAAATTCAAAAAACAATATAGAGAGCTCACCAATGGATGACAAAAAGATAATAATAAATGTGGGCCGCCAGCTCGGAAGCGGCGGACGCATCATCGCTTCGATGCTTGCCAAAGACTTCGGATGCAAGTTCTATGATAAGGAACTGCTTAACCTTGCGGCTAAGGAGAGCGGCTTCTGTGAGAAGTTCTTCGAGCAGAACGATGAGCAGAAAGGATTCCTCAAGTCGTTCTTCTACGCCCACATGCCGTTCCTCTCAAGCTCGGGATTCTACAACAACCGGCTGTCACAGGAAAGTCTGTTCCAGTTTCAGAGCGATGCCATACGCAAGGCGGCGCAGGAAAGCTCGTGCGTGTTTGTGGGACGGTGTGCCGACTACGTGCTGCGCGAATATGAGAACACCGTCAACATATTCATTACGGCGGATATAAAGGAACGGATAGAGCGCGTTGCCAAAAGACACGGATGCGGAGCCGAGACCGCAATGAAAATAATAAACGACAGGGAAAGCGAACGCTCCACATATTATAATTACTACACAGGCAAGAAATGGGGCTACTCCGCGTCGTACGATCTGTGCGTCAACTCGAGCATACTCGGAATGGAAAAGACCGAAGAACTCATAAAGGACTTCATCCGGAAAAAGTTCGGTATGTGACAACATAAGCCGCCTACGTACATGAAGGTACACGGTCTGCTGGAGAAAAACGACTCTTATGCCCTGAGAGGAGTGTGCATGATTATGATTATCGTGCACCACACATACCTCAGTGCCATAGACATGCCCGGATGCCACACGGACAGCTGGCTCGCCGGTGTGGGCACAGGATGGCTGTGGGGATATGGAGGCACAGGCGTCTTTCTGTTTCTTTCTGGATTCGGAATGTTCTTCTCGCTGCGACGCAACAGGCTTTCCGGCAGGGCATACATAAGGAGCAAATTCATCAGACTGTTCATTCCTTACCTGTGGCTTTGGGCAGTAAGCCTCATCATATATATACTGTATGACAGCAGTCAGCTTACTCCCCGGCTGCTCACATCGTTTCTTTCTCTTGACATACCACCTGCCAACGAGGCGTGGTTCTATAAGGTCATAATAGGTCTTTACGCCCTCTCCATCGTCATATTCAAGGTTTTCAGAAATCCAAGGGCATGCGTGCTGGCAGTCTCTTCGGTGTGCGTGGCATACTATTGTCTGGCAAATTACGTGTTAGGAATGAATCCGTGGTGGTTCATCACGGTGCTCAACTTCCCGTCAGGCATGTTAACCGCCCTTTTCTACGACAAGCTGAGGCATATACAGCCGGTATATGTCATCCTGCCGGGCACACTGTTGTTTGCCTTGCTGCAATACTTCCACCCCAACCCAACAATATCAAGTCTGCTGTTCTCTACGGTCATGATAAACGCCGTACGCTACGTGAACATCAGCAACCGGATACTTGGCTACATCGGAACAAACAGTCTGCTGTTCTACTTTCTCGAAGAACCGGCGATAGACTATCTTGCGATACCAGCCGCATTCAGCTTTTATTCATATTCAATTGCCGCCGTTCTGGCTACGATGCTGCTCGTGTTCCTTTGCAGACGTGCAGGCAATCTGATGCAGAGAACATGACGTCAGACCCTTCCCGGGGAGTATAACCGTGACGCAGGGGATAAAAACAAAATACATGCTTGCTACATTTAAATAATATCATTATCTTTGCATGGCAAGACTTGTAACCGTGCCATGACTCCTTTCCAAGGAGTACGTTTGCAATGAAAAGAATCGGAATAATAAGCGACACCCACTCATATTGGGACGACAAATATCTGGAATACTTTGAGACATGCGATGAGATATGGCATGCCGGAGACATATGCTCCACACAGCTCGCAGAAAGACTGGCTGCCTTCCGCCCCCTTCGAGCCGTATGCGGCAACTGTGACGGAGGAGAACTGAGACGGATGTTTCCGGAGATACTCAGGTTCAGGTGCGAGGATGTGGATGTACTTATGAAACATATAGGCGGATATCCGGGACGCTACGACGCAAGCATAAGAAACAGAATATATGCCTCACCGCCACAGCTGTTCATAAGCGGACACTCGCATATACTTAAAATAAAATATGACAAGACTCTCGGACTGCTGCACATCAACCCCGGAGCGGCTGGACTTCAGGGATGGCACGTGGACAGGACGCTCGTAAGGCTGACCATAGACGGCAGCCGCTTCAAAGACTGCGAGGTCATCACGCTGGCTGATCCGCGCAAAGTGATACAGAACGATTACGACGGATAGAACGGCAATACACACGTCCCGCCGCCTCTCATACACATGCATGCATACGGAGGTGTGTGCCGCGGGATTGCTTCCTGACGCTGGCGATGAAGGCGAAGCCGCATATGCAGACCGAAGTCCAGGCGAATTGACGCCACGGACATAACCACACGGAGCATACGGACGCAAAAGGAAAAATCATTAAAAAAAGTATATAGACATGAAGACTTATCTTGTAACAGGAGCCGCAGGATTCATTGGTGCGAACTTCATCAAGTACCTGCTTCACAGAAAGTACAAAAATGAGGACATCAAAGTCATTGTGCTCGACCTTCTGACCTACGCCGGAAACCTCGGGACAATAAAAGACGACATCGACAACGAGCGTTGCTTCTTCGTCCGCGGAGACATAAGGGACAGAGAACTCGCTGACAGACTGTTTGCCGAAAACGACATCGACTATGTCGTAAACTTTGCCGCAGAAAGCCATGTCGACCGGAGTATTGAGGACCCGCAGCTGTTCCTGTCGGTAAATATCCTCGGAACGCAGAATCTGTTGGATGCCGCACGCAAGGCATGGGTTACAGGGAAGGACGATGCCGGATACCCTGTATGGAAGGCAGGAAAGCGTTTTCATCAGGTTGCGACCGACGAGGTTTACGGCTCACTCGGTCCGGAAGGATTCTTCACGGAGGACACTCCACTTTGCCCGCACAGTCCGTACAGCGCGTCAAAGACAAGCGCCGACCTTTTCGTAATGGCATATCACGACACTTACCACATGCCTGTCACCATAACACGATGCTCGAACAACTACGGTCCTTACCATTTCCCGGAAAAGCTTATACCCCTTATCATCAACAATATACTTGAAGGAAAGAAGCTCCCGGTGTACGGAAAGGGAGAGAATGTGCGCGACTGGCTCTACGTTGAAGACCATTGCAAGGCAATCGACCTCGTTGTACGGGAGGGTCGTGACGGTCAGGTTTACAACGTTGGAGGACACAACGAGATGAAGAACATCGACATTGTCAAACTCACAATAAAGACCATCCACGACATGATGGAGAACGAGCCGGAACTCAGGAAAGTGCTCAGGAAGCAGGAGCTCGACGAGAACGGCGACATAAGAATTGACTGGATAAACGACGGACTGATCACTTTTGTGGCAGACAGGTTGGGACATGACCAGCGTTATGCCATCGACCCGACAAAGATAAAGAACGAGCTCGGATGGTATCCGGAGACAAAATTCGCCGACGGAATAGTAAAGACAATACGCTGGAATCTGGAACATCAGGACTGGATAAAGGATGTGACAAGCGGCGAATATCAGAAATATTACGAACAGATGTACGGCAACAGATAAGCGATGTCATCTGCGGCAGAATTTCATCATGCGGTTCCGAAGCATCACGGACGCATGGTGAAATTTTCAGTATAAAGTCTGCCGTCACACAACATACAGCACCCCAACAACAGTTATAAATGTTTTTATTCAACAGAACCGTCTGCATATAAAGCGGCATAAGATATGGATACGATTTCAGAAGAACTTCACCACTTCCTCATACGGCTCGGGAAAGAGCCCGACTGTGTAAGTGAGAAGGTTGAACATTACATCATGCACCTCATACGCATAATCCCTCCGGACGATGAGAAAGCGCTGAAGGATTACTACGGACTGTTCGGCAATCCGGTGAAAAGCCTTTGCGACATAGCACATGAGCGCAAGCTGTCGGAGGAAACGATGAGGAAGATAATGGAAACAAGCCTTCGCAAAATCGCCGTATCGCCGGAATGGCAGATGATAAGGCAAATAATAAAATAAAAAAACATAATGAAGAAGATACTGCTATTGGGTTCAGGAGAACTCGGAAAAGAATTTGTCATCGCAGCAAAACGTGCCGGACAATATGTGATAGCATGCGACAGGTATGCCGGAGCACCTGCAATGCAGGTGGCTGATGAGTGTGAAGTGTTCAACATGCTCGACGGAGACATGCTCGAGAATGTTGTAAACAAGCACCGTCCGGACATAATAGTACCGGAGATAGAAGCCATACGCACAGAGCGGCTTTTCGACATCGAGAAGCGCGGAATACAGGTCGTACCGAGTGCGAAAGCCGTAAACTTCACCATGAACCGTAAGGCTATACGTGACCTTGCGGCAAAAGAATTGGGGCTGAAAACGGCAAAATACTTTTACGCGAAGACTCTTGACGAACTGAAAGAATACGCTGCGATAATCGGATTCCCTTGTGTCGTCAAGCCGCTGATGTCTTCCTCGGGACACGGACAGACCGTTGCAAAGACGCCGGACGACCTTGAAAACTCGTTCAATGAGGCTATGGCAGGCAGCAGAGGCGACGTAAAGGAAATAATAATAGAGGAATTCATACACTTCGACAGCGAATTCACACTGCTCACAGTAACACAGAAAGACGGTCCGACCCTGTTCTGCCCGCCGATAGGACACGTACAGAAAAGCGGTGACTACCGCGAAAGCTGGCAACCGTTCGCTATAAACGAGGACGACCTTAATGAAGCCCGGCGAATGGCTGACGCCGTAACAAAAGCACTGACCGGAGCCGGAATATGGGGCGTGGAGTTCTTCCTGACCCGCGACAAAGGCGTCATCTTCTCAGAACTGTCACCAAGACCGCACGACACAGGTATGGTGACGCTCGGGCACACACTTAATCTGAACGAGTTCGAACTACATTTCCGTGCCGTAATGGGGCTTCCCATACCTGCCATACACCTTGAACATGCCGGTGCAAGTGCGGTCGTTCTGGCAAAAGAGGAAGCCGCACATGAGCCGGAATACAACCTTATCGATGCCCTGAAAGAAGACAGGACACGCATCAGGATTTTCGGAAAACAGCAACAGCATGTCAACCGCCGCATGGGAGTAGTGCTATGCTACGGTGACATAAACGATGACACGACATACCTGCGCGACAAAGCCAAACGTCTTGCAGAAACAATAATAAAATAGAATATTGTAATGAACATTCCTGAAGGAAAAATCATTGAGCTTCCTAAAATAACTGATCCGCGGGGAAATCTCACTTTTGCGGAAAGCATAAGACATATCCCCTTTGAGGTTAAACGCGTGTACTGGGTTTACGATGTGCCGTCAGGTGAGAACCGGGGCGGACATGCCCACAAGAAATGCCGTGAATTCATAATAGCCGTAAGCGGCTCGTTCACGGTCACACTTGACAACGGACACAACTCGAAAACCTATCTTCTGAACCATCCCTATCAGGGACTGCTTGTCGAGACAGGCACGTGGCGCACGCTCAACGACTTTTCCTCAGGCTCTGTTTGTCTTGTACTCGCTTCCGACTTTTTTGAGGAAAGCGACTACATACGTGAATATGAAGACTATCTTGAATACATAAAATGATTCAGTTTCTCGACTTAAAGAAGATCACGGCATTACATTACGACGAGCTGCACGAAGCTCTCGCACGGACATTAAGGAGCGGATGGTTTCTTAAAGGAGAGGAAACGGCAACGTTCGAAAGGCTTTACGCGCAATTCACAGGCACAAGCCACTGTGTGGGATGCGGCAACGGACTTGACGCACTCACGCTTATCATGCGCGCATATATAGAACTTGGCGTCATGAAACCGGGTGATGAGGTCATCGTACCGGCAAACACATACATCGCGTCTGTTCTCGCCGTAAGCAGAAACAACCTGAAACCGGTGTTGGTGGAAGCCGACATCGACACGCTTCAGATGAATGACAGCAAAATAGAAGAAGCCATAACGCCACGCACAAAAGCCATCATGATAGTGCATCTTTACGGCAAGTGCGCCTACACAGACACCATCGGACGGCTCTGCAAGCACTACGGACTGAAGCTGATAGAGGACAACGCGCAAGCACACGGATGCAGATACGGCGGCAGACGTACCGGATCACTCGGCGACGCAGCCGCGCACAGCTTCTATCCCACAAAAAACATCGGCACGGCAGGCGACGCCGGAGCCGTCACGACAGACGATGCTGTGCTGGCGGAGATGGTAAGAGGACTTGCCAACTACGGCTCGGCAAAGAAATACATATTCTCACACATCGGCATAAACAGCCGTATGGACGAGCTGCACGCAGCCATCCTGACCGTGAAGCTTAAATACATTGACGCGGAAAACGAACAGCGTCGGGACAACGCAAGGTATTATATAAATAATGTAAGCAACATAAACATAAAGCTGCCATCGCTCGAATATTGGGAAAGCAGCGTATTCCACATCTTCCCGATACTGTGTGACAGACGCGACGAACTTAAAGACTATCTGCTGCGTAACGGCGTACAGACCGACGTGCACTATCCTGTCCCGCCACACAAACAGGAATGCTACAAGGAACTTGCAGCCCTTTCGTTCCCCGTTACAGAACGCATTCACAGAGAGGAACTGAGCATTCCTGTAAGTCAGATACTCGAACCGGAGGAACGCGAAACCATCGCCCGCCTTCTCAATCAATTCAGATGACATGAAAATAAGAGAGACTACAGCCGCAGAATATAAGGATATATTCGGAAGACATCCGCATATATACAACAGCGCGGAGTTTTCCGAGCTCAACAGATATAAAGCCGACAGACTGTACTATCTCTTATTTGAGGATTCGAAGACACGATTCGGTATAGTTCTCGGAGACGACGGAGAGAGACTTCTGTCACCGTTCTCCGCACCGTTCGGAGGATTCAGCACAAGAAAACATCAGAGCGTCATACTGACAGACGAGGCAGCAAGACTCCTGAAATCGTTTGGAGAGAGTCTTCATAAAAAGGTCATCGTCACACTTCCGCCGACAATCTATGACGCATCCCAGCCAGTACGGAGCATCAGCTCGCTCTCAAGAGAAGGACGGATAAGGCACATCGACATAAACTATCACTTCGATACGACGCTCTTCCCCGACTACGAGAATATAATAGAACGCAACGCAAGGAAGAACCTCCACAAGGCTCTGAAGGAGCCGTTCGCCTTCACTCATATCCGTGACAACGACGATGAAGGCATCATCCGTGCCTACAACGTGATAAAGGCAAACCGCGAAGAGCACGGCTATCCGCTCAGGATGAGTGCGGAGGATGTTCTTATGACGGTAAAAACAATACCAGCCGACTTCTTCATCCTCACACACTCCGGACACGACGTAGCCGCAGCGCAGGTGTTCCATGTGGCTGACGACATCTGCCAGGTCATCTATTGGGGCAATATAGGAAGCTACAACAGCTTGCGACCCATGAACATCCTCGCATACAGGATATTCGGATTCTATCACGACAAAGGCGTAAGGATTCTGGACATCGGACCGTCCACCGAGCAGGGAACGCCCAACTACGGTCTTTGCGACTTCAAGGAAAGCATAGGATGCTCCACGTCCTGCAAGTTCTCATTCGAATTATAAGAAACACATTATGTCCATACACTCCCTCCGCACTTCCGGCTCAGCATATCCGTTCATACTCTACATACTTTTCGTAACCGTATATCTGGGAGCGCAGATGTTCCAGGGCTTCTCCTGGCTTGACATCGGATTCTACATGTCAGGCTACCAGCACTTCACCGACGAGCCCTATGTCTCCTATTTTCTCGGGCAGTGGCTGCTCAGCTTTCAGCTTACATCATGGCTCTGCAAGGCATTTTCCATCGACTCATATCTCGGGCTCAGAGTCCTCCATCTTATTTTTGTAGTCCTGTCACAGACCGTCATATATCTTTATTTGAGACGCTACATAAGAGGCGGCATTATAATAAGCGGCATGCTGCTTGCCACCCTCGCCCACTTCGGAAGCTATACGGAAATAAACTACAACGACTATTCTGCCGGTCTGCTGACGCTCGCCGTCATGGCATACCATCACGGTTTTGCGCGCGACAGACTGACAAGCATATTCCTAAGCGGTGTCTTTGTCGGCGCGGCATTCTATTTCAGGATAGTCAATATCACATTCATCGGCATACCGTTTCTCGCCTGGCTCATATCATATAAGTATGACACAAAGCTGAAAACGCGCCACCAGTTTGCCGCATTCTTCACCGGCACGGCAGCCGCGTGCGCCGCCGTCACAATATCATTATATGCCACGGGGATGCTGGATGTGTTCAACATGACCGTTCGGGACATACTCACAAGGAGTCATGACCCGCAGGACCCTCATGGGGTGAAAGCCATAATAATCAGCATTTACGAACTTTATCAGGGACAGATACAGGGATTCTCCGTCATCGCGCTCCTCATTTTCCTGATTGCCTTATGCCGTCTCAGACTGCGCGGCATGAAGAGAGACATTGCGACAGCCATTCTCTCACTGCTCATCATTCCAAACATATACCTGTGGGAATCGCCGTCCAACATAACCGTAGGCATATGTCTCGCCGCGTCAGCCTTCCTTTTCGCACGTCCGGAGACAAAAGACGGGAAAGCCTCACTATACCTTCTGTCAATGTTCATACCGCTTGTCCTGCCCATAGGAAGCAATGCCGGTCCCGATTTCTACGGCAAGGACATGTGCTTCATGACGCTTCCCGCAGCCTTAGGCGTAATATGCGAAGGAGCGGGAAAACTGAAGTCGGCATATCAGAAACCGACATACACCGCCTTGCGCACAGGCTATGCGTTCATCTGCATAGCCATGATATACACCAACATGTGCCGTCCGATGATGGAGGAAAGCACGCGCATGCGGTGCCGCTTCACAATAGACAGTCCGCTTACAAGGCATATCTACACGTCGGAAGAGAACGCGCGCCTCAACAACTACATCATACACAACGTGAAACCGCATGTTCCCGACAACAGCCACATGATATGCAATTTCTCCATTCCTGTCATATCGCTGCTCGGATGCAAGCCTTACGCCGTATATTCGACGGTATTCACAAGCGACACGATGAACAGGCGATACATCGATACAGCCTACCGCCACAGCGGACGTCTGCCATATCTGCTAATCGACAAAGAGAAGACAGACGATAAGGACAGATATGTGGAAGAGTGCCTTTACAGCATCAAGCCTTACCGCACAATATGGACAGACGGCAGATTCGTATTGAAAGAACCCACCGTCCGCACACATTAAAAACAAACCTAAACCCAAATCGGTCATCAGACCGCTGATTATACATTTAATGTTTATTGTCAGCTCTTCATACTTCTTCCGCTCTGCCGCCGTCATATTGCATCCATCTTGTTCTCGATGTAGCCCGCTACATCGTCGACAAAGATGAATACAATCTGCCTGACAGCAGCACGAAATGAGAATGGAAGTCTGATGACCGATTCCGGTTCGAACATCCTACTCTATATTAAGCCTCAGTCCGAGTTGCAGACTGAAACTCACCGGCTTATCCTTGTAATAGTTTTCTATCCTGCTACCGTTGTCTATATAATATCTCACGCCCGGTTCGACATACACGCCGAGCTGCGGAATGACGTCATACTGCGCTCCGGCGGCGGCACTCACAGACCACTGCACGTTGTCGCGGTCCATCTTTGTCTTCACTCCTTCTGTCTCCACACGTGCCGAGACGTTGAAATCAGCCTGACCTCCGGCTGTCACATATGCCTTGAAACGGCGTGTGCTCCATATGTCATAACTCACGTTGAGCGGCACGCCTATATAGTGCAGGGTCTGCCGGTCTGTGGTCTCCTCTCCGTCAGAAGAGCGTATAAAGTCTGACGCCAGCCTTGAATAGACAATTCCCGAGCTGACCCTTATGCGGTCGGTAAGGGCATAGCCTGTAGTCAGTCCGAACGAGAGAGGCAGATAATGCTTGTTTTCCTCACTGTAGTTGGAGAATGACGCCGAGCTGGCTTTCAGCATGTTTTCAGTCATCGAATAGTCTGCCGTAACGCGGCTGATCACGTTCACACTGTTCATACTGCCGGAATTGCCGAACATGTTTGATGAGTATGCGCCCACCGTCCATGCACCGCCGCGCTCTCTGTCCTTACGTATGTCGTACACCGCCGGACGTGCAGGTATTCTCTCCATACCGACGTCACGTCCCGAGACATTGTCTCTGTCTTTCCCCTCTCCCTTGTCTTCCTCATTTGCAGCGGCACCGCTTCCTGCTGTCTCCGCCACGGTCTCCCCGGTATGCCGTGCCTCAGGATTCTCCGCATTCATTTCCGCGACGTCAGCCACACAATCGGCTACAGACGCAGGGACATTGTTCACAGCCACAAGACCGCCCGCTGTTTCAGTCACCGACGCGTCTTCCGGCACATCCGTACTGCCGCGTCGGGCATCAGCCGTGTGACGTCCGGCGTTTCCACTCACACCGGTGAAAGCGTCCCGGCTGTCAAGCTGCGATATGGTGTTCCTGTTAAGCAGATATCCCGCACCGCTTATCAGCAGCAGGGCTACAGCAGCCGCAGCAGCCCACACGCGCATGCGGACCGTCCGCGCCCTCTTTCTCCTGCCGTCGACGGCAGTCTCTATCTTGTCCCACAAACCGACGGGAGGCACCGCCTTGTAGTCTGAAAGCCTGTCATGCAGTCTGTCTGTCCAGTCGTTATGTTTCATATTATTGTCGTTTGTTATAGTCGTCAATCATTTTTGCGAGCAGTTTCTTGGCATGGAAATACTGCGACGCCGATGTGCCGGTCTTTATTCCGAGTTTCTCCGCTATCTCTTTATGGCTCATCCCGCCGAACACATACATGTTGAGCACAACCCTGTAGCCGTCCGGCAACCGCCCTATCATCTCCATCAGCACATCGTCCGGAATAGCGTCAATCTCAGGCTCGTCCTCCTCCGCACCGTCCGGTATGTCGTCAGTGAACGTGAACCGTCCGTTCCGGCGTATGTAGTCGAGCGACTCGTTCATCACTATCCTCGTTATCCACGACCTCAGCGACCCTTCCCCACGATACTCGAAACTGTCCAGCGAGGTGAATATCTTCACGAAACTGTCCTGCATCACGTCCTGCATCTCATCCCGGTCAGGGATATACCGCAGGCATACAGCCGTGGCATATCCGGAATACCGGTCATACAGTTCGCGCATTGCAGACCTGCTGCCGTTCTTTATGTCGTTGAGAAGACGCTTCTCCGATTCCAATCCGTTGTTGCTTTTATTTTCCGCCGGCATGTCCGGCATGTCATGATGTCCGTGTCTATATCTTTCTGAGAGTCACGAACGTCAGTTTCATATCTCTGTCGACAGTCTGCGGACTCTCATCATCCTGACCGTCATATATCTCTATTCCCCGCATATGGAGCACTATCTTGTACACTCCGGAGAGCATTGAATAAGTGGCGACAGACTTGAACGCATAGTCGTCATCGCGGCTGACGAAATGCATAATCACCGTGCGCGGCTTCCCGTCAATATCCGCTCCTGTCACCCATTGCTCCGGATGGACAGAATAATACATTGCCTGCGGGCTGTAACCGGTCTCGTCATACGGCACCATATAGCCCACTCCGGTGGCGCGCCCTATGTCGTGTCCGGGAAGCACTGCCCTAAGCACAGCCTCCACAGGCAGCGTCTTGAAGCTGAACCCGGTGTCATACACTGTCAGTTCGGACGGTATGTCGGGCTGTCCCTCGATGCTCCACACACCAAGATAGATGCCTTTCAGTCCGCCGTTATCTATGAACGGGTCGTCAATGTTGACAGTTCTGTCATCCCCGACACACGAAACCATCACCATAGCGGCGACCAGCGGCAATATGTATCTCATTATTCCCATATGTCTCTTCTGCATGTCTCTGCCAATGCGTGTGTATATATCGTTGTTCTAATATGTAAACTGCAAAACTACATAAATCTTGTATCACATATTCATATAAATGATAAAAATCTCTCAACCGTATATCCTGAATATTCAACAAGACACGTTTTCCGCTCCATAAAAGTGCGATACGCACGCCTTGCCGAATGCTACACGCCCTGCCGCAAAGCCGTCTCACGAAGCCGGAACAGGTCGGCGGGAATGTATATTTATTCATTCCGGCAGTAAAAAAATTTGACATCAGAAAATCATAAAACAGAAAAACGGACACGCTGAAAGCCCTTTCACGGTTCGTCCGTATATCTCTCCCGATGGCATATTATACCTCCGACGCAACCGTCCACTGCCTTTTTCCGGCTGAAACGGCATTTTCCGCACGACGGAACAGGCTGTTTCGTGCGTCAGAAAAGCTTATATCATATGGCGGAAGAGCCTGTTTGGCGGCACAAGAAAGGCTTTTCCGCATACCGGAACAGTCGCTTTCTGATGACTGTAAAGGCAAACCCGCTGACTGTCAACATGATAGGCAAACCGCTAAAAAACCGCGTATTTACAGCCGAAAGACTGTCCGTGCGCAAATACTGCCTTATTTCCGGATTACGATGAATATTTATTCACACAGCGCACAGCGTTTTTGCATATTCATGCGTTTTGTGTTCCGCCCGGCATTATGTATCCTGCCGTCCCGCATGCAGCCCGCCCTCACCTCGCCGGAGCATGAAAACACCGTCGCAGGTTGCCCTCCGGCACGTACCGTTCATCTTTTTTCGCACGCAAAACAGCGGCGTATGAGATTTTTCTTGTAATTTTGTCTGCAATTTGATTCACGCATAACAACAGCAAAACATACAACATATATAAATGATAGTCTGTATAGCCGAGAAACCAAGTGTCGCCAAAGACATTGCCCGCATCATCGGAGCCAACAGCTCGAGAGACGGTTACATGGAAGGCAACGGATATCAGGTGACATGGACATTCGGACATCTGTGCACACTGAAAGAGCCAAACGACTACACCGAGAACTGGAAACACTGGAGCCTGAGCGCACTGCCGATGATTCCGGACAGATTCGGCATAAAACTCATCGACGACGCCGGAATAAGAAAACAGTTCGCAGTGATAGAGAGACTCATGCAGGCTGCCGACGGCATAATCAACTGCGGTGATGCCGGACAGGAGGGTGAGCTGATACAACGGTGGGTCATGCAGAAGGCGAAAGCGAAGTGTCCGGTGAAGCGGTTGTGGATTTCGTCGATGACAGACGAGGCTATACGCGAGGGATTCAACTCTCTGAAAGACCAGTCGGAGTACAATCCGCTCTACATAGCAGGACTGAGCCGCGCCATAGGCGACTGGATTCTGGGCATGAACGCAACACGCCTCTACACGCTGAAATACGGTCAGAACCGTCAGGTGCTGAGCATCGGACGGGTGCAGACACCCACTCTCGCACTGATAGTAAACAGACAGAAGGAGATAGACAACTTCAAGCCGGAACCTTACTGGGTGCTGTCTACAGTCTACCGCGACACACTCTTCACCGCCACAAAGGGACGCTTCGCATCCAAGGATGAGGGAGAGAAAGCCTTTGAGACCATTGCCGGCAAAACGTTCTGCATCACAGACGTGCAGAAGAAGAACGGCACTGAGGCTCCGCAACGTCTTTTCGACCTCACATCACTGCAGGTGGAGTGCAACAGGAAGTTCAGCTACAGCGCGGAGACGACGCTGAACCTCATACAGGCATTGTACGAACGCAAGCTCACAACCTATCCGCGCGTCGACACGCAGTTTCTCAGCGACGACATCTATCCCAAGTGTCCGGCCATACTCAACGGTCTGCGCGGCTATCAGGAGCTCACACGCCCGCTGCTGGCAAAGGCTCTGATAAAGCCCAAACGCATATTCGACACGTCAAAAGTGACCGACCACCACGCCATCATACCCACAGGCGTGCCTGCCGTAAACCTTACCGACATGGAACGCAATGTGTACGACCTGATAGCCCGAAGGTTCATCGCCGCATTCTGGCCCGACTGCAAGTTCTCCACAACAACAGTGCTCGGAAAGGTTGAGGACGTTGAGTTCAAGGTGAGCGGCAAGGAGATTCTCTCACCGGGATGGCGCACTGTGTATGCCAGAGAGGATACCGACGCGGCGGAAGACGAATCAAAGAAGGGCGACGACGAGCGCACCCTGCCTGCCTTTGTCAAGGGAGAGAGCGGACCGCACGAGCCCACCCTGAGCGAGAAAACCACGACTCCGCCCAAATACTACACCGAGGCGACACTGCTGAGAGCTATGGAGACAGCCGGCAAGTTTGTAGAGGACGAGACGCTGCGCGCCGCTCTTAAAGAGAACGGAATAGGTCGTCCGTCATCGCGCGCCAACATAATAGAGACCCTGTTCAAGCGACGCTACATCAGAAGAGAGCGCAAGAACCTCGTCGCTACACAGACGGGCATAGAGCTGATAGACACCATACACGAGGAGCTTCTGAAGAGTTGCGAGCTCACTGGCATATGGGAAAAGAAGCTAAGGGACATAGAACACAGGAGATACGACGCTTCCCTGTTCATAAACGAACTTAAAACGCAAATCACAGAAATAGTGAACGACGTGCTGCGCGACAACAGCAACAGGCGCATAACGACCACAACAGACGACGACCTGAAGAAGAAACGCGCTACACGAAGCGCACCTAAGAAGAAAGCCCCGGCATCAGCCGCAGGCAAGACACGCACCGCCGCGAGAAAGACAGAAGCCGGACAGACGCCCGACGACAGCATCATCGGCACGAAATGTCCGCTCTGCGGAAAGGGCACTATAATAAAGGGAAAGACCGCATACGGATGCAGCAACTGGAAGAACGGATGCACTTACAGGGTGGCTTTCGCGGCAAAAAACAACTGAGGATATATTTGAGACATCTAAAAACCGCCGTTTCGCAATAAAGCGGCGGTTTTTTCGTTTCTTAATGAAAAGGGAAAGACTGACTGGAAATGAGAAGACATACATACATCACCGTTTGGGTCATGGTGTGCGCCATGCTTTGTTCGTGCGGAGCGGAGAAGAATCTGAAGAAGGCGGAGAAGTATCTCGCGCTCGGAGAATACTATGACGCCGCCACGCAATTCAAACAGGCATACACAAAGACATCACCTAAGGAACGTGAGAAAAGAGGACAATACGCGCTGAAAATGGCTTACTGCTACGAGAAGACAAACTCGGTGCAGAAAGCTGTGGCTGCCTACCGCAACGCCATACGCTACAACCAGGCAGACATGAACCACCGTCTGGCATACGCACAACAGCTGCTCAAGACGGCTGACTACAAACAGGCGGCAACCGAATTCAAGGCTGTTCTCGACTCCATGCCGGACAACACGCTTGCCAAGAACGGACTCGTCTCAGCGCAGAACGCACCGCAATGGAAGAAGGAAGGGTCGAGATACACCGTGAAACGCATGGATGTGTTCAACTCGCGGCGCGCGGAGTTCTCGCCTGTCCTTGCCGGTGACCAGTACGAAAAGCTCTATTTCACATCGACACGGAACGAAGCGCAGGGCAACGAACTGAGTGGAATAACCGGCACAAAGCCCGGTGACATATTCGTGTCGGAGAAAGACGACAAAGGCAAATGGAGCAAACCGGAAGTCGTGGAAGGCGGACTGAACACCGAGTTTGACGAAGGCGCGTGCGCTCTGTCGCCCGACCAGCGTGAGATGTACCTCACCCAATGCCAGACAGACCCGTCATATCCGCGCTACGCACAGATAGTGACATCGTCGAGAGCGGACGCATCGTGGGGCAAGGCGTCACTCCTTGAAATAACGCGCGACACTCTTTCGAGCTACGCCCACCCCGCCGTGTCGCCTGACGGACAATGGCTCTACTTCACGTCAGACATGCCCGGAGGACTCGGCGGACTCGACATATGGAGGGTGCGGCTCACGTCTGCCGGACTGGGAGGGGTGGAAAACCTCGGCGAACCGATAAATACTCCGGGCGACGAGATGTTTCCCACATTCAGACCTAACGGCGACCTGTACTTCTCGAGCAACGGTCATCCGGGCATGGGAGGGCTCGACATCTACATAGCCAAACCCGACAAAAGCGGTCATTACGTGCTGGAGCACCCGGGCTATCCGCTCAACTCGCAGGCTGACGACTTCGGAATGACTTTCGAGGGAGTGCACAACAGAGGCTACTTCTCGTCAAACCGTAACGACGGACGGGGCTGGGACCACATCTACAGCTTCGAGAATCCGGAGATAATACAGAATGTCAAGGGCTGGGTTTACGAACAGGACGGCTACGAACTGCCCGCAGCGCAGGTCTACATGATAGGAGATGACGGCACCAACCTGAAGCTGAGCGTCAAGGGCGACGGCTCTTTCGAACAGGTGATAGAGCCGAACGTGAGATACATATTCCTCGCCACATGCAAGGGGTTCCTCAATCACAAGGAGGAACTGAGGGCAGACAAGACAGAGGAATCGAAAGAATACGTCCTCCAGTTCCCCCTTGCGTCCATCACGGCACCCGTACTTATCGACAACATATTCTATGATTTCGACAAAGCAACGCTCAGACCTGAGTCAACAACCGCGCTTGACGAGCTTGTGAAACTGCTTAACGAGAACCCCAATGTCACTATAGAGCTGAGCGCGCATTGCGACTACAAAGGCTCATCGGAATACAACAAGGGACTTGCGCAACGCCGTGCCGAATCGGTGGTGAACTATCTCACCTCCAAGGGAATTGCCGCAGACCGGCTCAGTCCGGTAGGTTACGGAAAAGAAAAACCAAAGACCATCAGGAAGAAACTCACCGAGAAGTATGACTGGCTGAAGGAAGGCGACGTGCTGACAGAGGATTTCATAAAGAAGCTTGACGAGGAAAAGCAGGAGATTTGCAACCAGCTGAACAGGCGGACGGAGTTCATCGTGCTGCGCACAACCTACGGAATGTTCGACGAGAAAGGCAATCTGAAGGCGAAGCCGAAGTCCCAATCCACCGGCACAGACGACAAAGAAGAGGATGACTCCGTCATTTTCATTGAGTGAGAATGAGACGGAGCCATCCCGGCAACTATACTTTCAAAGACTCAAAAAATGCTAATTGTCGGACGTGAGTATGTTGTATATAGCCACATATACAAAAGTGAGGAGTGTCATGACCACCATCAAAAGCGACACTCCACTCACATCTATCGACATGGTGGACGTGAACGCGTCGACAACGAAGTCGGCGGCAATGCCTTTCAGGACGGCAAACCCGTCGGCACGGACAAACAGCACGACAGCCGCCAAGGCACACACTGCCGTCCATATTCTGTTGAGACGCTGCTTATAAACATAGTCATGCGACGGAAGCGAACGCATCACACGGTGCGAGAATCCGTCATCAGCAATCTCTTTCCGGGCATATTCCTCGAAAAAAGACACTATCCTCTTATCTTCATATTCAGTCATATCCGTTATGTTTTAAATATTCAGACAACTTCTTCTTGCCTCTGAAGATGTGCGACTTCACCGTTCCCTCCGCCATCCCCGTTATCTCCGATATGCGGTTTATCGGATAGCCGTCTATCAGCTGGAGGCTTATGCATGAACGCTCATTATCGTTCAGACGTGAAAGCGCGTCATACAAATCCATCTTCAGGTTGCTGTCGGCAGTTTCATGACGCGACCTCACCCCGGGCACATCGTCGATGTCGCATGCCGTCTTCGACCTTCTCCTGTAATCATAAAGCACATTGTAGGCTATCCTATAGAGCCAGGTGGAGAACGACGCGAGTCCCCGGAACTTGGTGATATTCACATATGCCCTGATGAACGTGTCCTGAGCGAGATCGTCACTCAACTGTCTGTCTCCCAAAGTCTGGTTCAGGAAGAACCGCCTTATAGGTGACTGATATTTCACCACGAGGCGGTCGAAAGCGCGCCTGTTATGAAACACAGCCACCTGAGTGACAAGAGAGATGTCGTTCAGTTCGTTCACGGCAGGACTGTTTATTGATTGTCTTTAGTCTCGTCGTACACTTCTGCGGAGGCGTCATGCGCGTCAGGTCTTCCGCCACGCCTTCTGTCCCTACCGTGCTTACGCTTGGGTATCTGGATGTCGACCTTTACACCGGAGTTGTGACCGCGCTTGCCGCTTACGCCCGGCACCAGACGTGAGATGACAATCTGCCCTACTCCCAGACACACTACGAGGAAGCCGATACCGACAAGGAAGTCCGCGCCCCAGCAGCCGAACATGATCACGAGACCCATTCCTACGGCGACATTCTGGATTCCGCGCTTCAACATATAGTCGTCGCGCACCTTCTCATAATCAGCCTGACTGTATATGGGCTGTCCGGAAACGTTCGCGCCCGTAGCCCCGACTGTCTCTCCGCGCGCATATCCGCGTTCCATAGCCTTCTCCCTCAGTATCATCCTGTCGTTATGGCTCTTGAACAGATACCTTATAAGCACCACCACGATAGCCACCGGAGCAAGAATGAGTACGAGGAACAGGAGCGTGAGCAGTATGGCGATAATCACTCCGCCCACACCTACCGTCCACAAGGCATTGTAAAAGGAGAACGGATCGCTGTAATCAGACGGACTGACGCTGCGCGCAGGAGTGCTCACGGCTTCTTCCGGCTCGTCGTCATAAGTCTCGTAAGTAGTAGTGTCTGAGTAAGCCTCGACGCCGTTGGCTGAATCAGCCGGCTGCACAAGGGCAGCGTCCACATGCTGGTGACGGTGGCGCGGAGCAGTGTCCGCGGCGGCTGCGTCCAATGCAGAGAACATCACCAATACCAATAACAAATGTTTCATTACGTTTTCTGTTTTTTAATTGTTTCTGTTGGTTAGACGCGCCGTGTCCTCATTTCGTTGCAAAGGAAATGATTTTTTTCTGAATACCGGTAAATATCCATGTACGATTTTCATACAAAGAATGAAGGACAGTATTACTGACACGGCTCACATAAAAGCATATGGTATTGCATATTTATGCATCCGGGAAGTAAAAAGTTTTGACAATGGAAAACTGCAAAACAGAAAACAGAATAAGGAAAAACGACTGTCATGACATGAAAAAACACGTTTTGTGTAGCCGGAATATCACAGTCGGAGCGCAGCATCCGCATAACCGTCATGCGAAAAAGGCTTTTCTGCAACACGGAAGAGCCGTTGCTGGCACCCGACGGAGGCTCTTCCGTAGTGCGGGAAAGCCTCTTCTGGCAGGCGAAAGAGGCTCTTCTGTGACACCGGAATGGGCGTCCGGAGAAGCAATAAAGCATAACCGGCTGACTGACAGTGCGATGCGCAAAGTGCCGGATACAAGCTTATTTGCGTCCGTTCGCGCTCTCGCACGAAATAACGCGGGTATTACGGAGTTGCGATGAATATTTATGCATAATGAGACAAACGAAAGTGTATACTTATACATATATACAATACATTGACGGAAGAACATATATGGCATAAGAACACGGCGGAGACATGGGCGCGCCATGCGCAATGTCATGCCATGCAGAACGCACCTCAAAAGGCAGGATGGACATATATGGCGCATTGCCTGACGTGCAGAATACTCTTAATCATGGCGCAACCGTTCCGGCATTAATATGGAAGCATTATTTGAGCAGGCTGGCACGGACATGACAAAAAGGAAGCGTTAGATTTTGCGCTGTATTATATTTATGCTATCTTTGCATAAGATAAGATGCGGTTCGGCAGTATCAAGTAATGTGAAACTACGTCTCACATTCTTGCTTCTGCACTCACCTGTCATTATCTTTGCACAAGATAGGCTGCACTCGGCAATAAAAGAGCAAGCTCTCATTGCACTCGTTTGCACTATCTTTGCATAAGATAGGCTGCACTCGGCAATAAAAGAGCAAGCTCTCATTGCGCTCGTTTGCACTATCTTTGTACCGTTATATGCCATAACGACGGTTGCAAACGGATGGCTTATGCCCTTACGCGCGGTGCCGGAGCATCTGACGCGTAACTGCAATTGTATACAATAAAAAAGTCGGTTCGTAGGATTGTGGAAATAAAGAAATCAAAAAAAGCGGATATAGACAACTACAGAGCCACATGGTTTCTGCTCGGTGTGGTGTTCGCGCTTTCACTGCTGTTTGTCGCTTTCGAATATACCGCAACGGACGGGGGTTCGCCTGACGACGAGGAACTGCTCGAGGACATGTCTTTAGACATGGACATTTATCCGACGATAGAGGTCAGATCATTCAGGACTGCAGCGGCACGCGCGGAGGGAAAACAGTCTCATGACAGGCTGCGCATAGCCGGGGACGAGGTGCAGAGCAACGCTACCAAAGACGAATCAGGCGAAAAGGCTGACTCAGCCAAGTATGCAGGGCAGCCCACATTGCCCGCACCCGCCCCCACAGAAGAGACAGAGACTGAGGAGGACAAGCCGGAGATGCCTGCGCTGAGCTTCCGCGTGGTGGAACAGATACCCGAGTTTCCCGGAGGGATGGGGGCGTTCATACAATGGCTGTCTGTCAACCTGAGATACCCTGAACAGGCAAGAGACAGAAAGATACAAGGCAAGGTGGTCGTGTCGTTCATTGTAAACGAGGACGGCTCAATATCCGACGCGAAGGTGATGAAAGGCGTCAACCCGCTTCTCGACCGCGAGGCGATGCGCGTGATAGGAATGATGCCGAAATGGAAACCCGGCGTTGACAAGGACAAGCCATGCCGCACCATGTTCGCAATACCGATAGTTTTTAAAATATAAATACACATCAATATTATGTTGAACTCAAACGAAATATTGCAGAAAATAAACGAGCGTCTTGACACTATTTCCGGAGACCGGAAGCCGGAGACACTGTATGAGCCGATAAGATATGTGCTGTCTATCGGCGGGAAACGCATACGTCCGGTTCTCATGATGCTCACATACGAACTGTTCAGGGACAATTCTGAGGACATCATAATGCCGGCATGCGCCATAGAGACCTACCACAACTACACGCTTCTGCACGACGACCTTATGGACAACGCCGACCTGAGGCGCGGACATCAGACCGTGCACAAGAAATGGGACGCCAACACGGCGATACTGTCGGGCGACTCCATGCTGGTGCTTGCCTACCAGCGCATGACGCAATGTGACCCGGCAAAGCTCAAACCGGTGCTCGACCTCTTCTCGAAGACGGCTCTTGAAATAGGTGAGGGACAACAGTATGACATGGACTTCGAGCACCGCAACGACGTGACAGAGGATGAATACATAGAGATGATACGCCTAAAGACGAGCGTACTGCTCGCATGCTCGATGAAGATAGGCGCGATTCTGGCGGACGCTCCGGCAGCAGACGCCAATAATCTGTACAGGTTCGGCGAACAGGTGGGACTCGCCTTCCAGCTGCAGGACGACTATCTTGATGTGTACGGGGACCCTTCGGTGTTCGGAAAGGCGATAGGCGGCGACATCGTATCGAACAAAAAGACATACATGCTCATCAATGCCATGAACAGGGCTGACAGCGAACAGCGCAGGAGACTATCGGAATGGATAGGCGCGAAAGACTTTGACGCCGGAGAGAAGATAGCCGCCGTCAGGGCGATATACGACGAGATTGGCATAGACCGTCTGGCTCTGGAGAAGATAAACCACTACTTCAGGCAGAGCAGGAAGTACATCGACGCAGTCAGCGTGGACCGGGAGCGCAAGGCGGAACTGATGAACTATGTCTCGGTGATGATGAAACGAAATTATTGACACAAACATTATTTAACAGAGAGAAAACAGATACACATGCCATACAGGAGACTGCCGAAGACAGACGCAGCAAGGCTCAAGGCTTTGAAGACATTGTTGGACAACAACGACATCTACACAGTCAGGAACAATTTTGTAGGGTGGAAATCACTCAACAAGGCACAGTCGGCATACGACAGACTCTACACGGCATGCAGTCAGTACAGGCTTCTGCTCGTAGCACAGAAGCGTCACACGGCAAAGATAGACAGACTGATGCGCAACGCATCGATGTATGTGAGTCATTTCCTGCAGGTTCTGTTTCTCGCTGTAGAGCGTAAGGAGATAAAGAAACATAATCTTGAGCTTTACGGACTCACTCCCGACACCACGGCATTGCCGAACATCAAGTCGCCTGAGGGTCTGCTGGAATGGGCACCGAAGGTAATCAACGGTGAGAAAATGCGCCTGAAGAAAGGCGGACGACCCATATACAACCCGACGATAGGCATGGTGTCGACACATTATGAGATATTCCGCGAAATGTACGCCAAGCAACGAGCGAGTGTCATGAAGACACAGAAGGCTCTCGAGGACGTGCAGTCGCAGCGCGAGGAGATAGACGCCCTGCTGCTCGACATATGGAACCAGATAGAGCGTCACTACGAGAACGAGCCGCCCGAACGACGCTATGCCGAATGCCGCAAGCTCGGAGTGGTTTATTATTACAGACGAAACGAGAAACATTTATACTGAACAACATCTGATGACATATATTGACACACACATCCATCTTGACGGAGAGGAGTTTGACGCCGACCGTGACGAGACTGTAAGCCGCGCCAGAGAGGCTGGCTGCGCGGCAATGTTCGTTCCGGCGATAGACATGGAACATCTGCCGGCTCTCACCGAAATATGCTCGCGCTATCCCGGTTACGCCTACCCGATGATAGGTCTGCATCCGGAGGAGGTGCGTCCGGACTGGCGTGATGTGCTTGCCTCGATGAAGCGGATGATACAGCCGTCGTCACCGTTCATCGCCATAGGAGAGGTGGGACTGGACTTCTACTGGTCGCGCGAGTTTGAGAACGAACAGCTTGCAGCCTTCGAGGAACAGGTGAGATGGTCGGTCGAGACGCGCCTGCCGCTGATGATACATTGTCGGAAAGCACAGAACGAGCTTGTCGCCATACTACGCAGATACAGGAAAGAACTGCCGGGCGGCGTGTTCCATTGCTTCACCGGCAACAGCCACGAGGCAGCCGAACTGCTCGCATTCGACAACTTCATGCTCGGCATAGGGGGTGTGCTCACATTCAAGAAGAGCAACCTGCCTACCGTACTGCCGTCAGCCGTACCGCCCGACCGCATAGTGCTCGAGACAGACGCGCCATACATGGCACCGGTACCGATGCGAGGGAAACGCAACGAAAGCGCGTTCATCACACATATTATAGATGTGCTCGCCGCATGCTACAATGTTTCCACCGAAGAGATAATGCGACAGACAAACGACAATATCAACGCTGTCTTTAATATAACACGTTAAACGTTTACTGCGCATAAGAGCATGCGGCATGTGCCGGAACCTTGTTTGCGACGGACGTCCGGACGCAGTCAGCTCCGGCACAGTCCTCTTCACCGCCACACCCGACATGCCGCCTTCCTAAGGAAAACAACCCGTGTCACGGCAGAACGGTCTGTCAGAGCAGAAAAAGGACATGCGAACAAGGCGTTATCACGAAAGAATATCACGCCTGTCCGGTTGGTTAACTAATGTTAACGACAGTAAATATAAGACTCCGTTTACTCTTACTACAAATAATTTTACTATCTTTGCGCTATAATTTTAGTACGACACATGTTTCCGCTCGTGAAACATCATATTACACCAATTTTATTATAATCCATGTATAGCAAAGACGAATTATCATCTAAAAACTTGTCTGAACTGGAAGATATCGCAAAGACAGCAGGCATAGATGTAGACAATAGTAAAACGCAAGAGGAAATAATCTACGCCATATTAGACAAACAAGCTGAAGTTGAAGGCAACAAAAACCCGCTGGGAACAAAAAGGCGCAGAACAAGAATACTGAAAAAAGACACCGACAGAGTTTACTCGGTCAATGGAAAAGACGGAGAGAACTTCGATCTCAAGAAAAATAAGGCAGTGGCAGAACAACAGTCACTATTCAAGGAGAGCCAGACTCAGCCGGAGACATCAGGCACATCAGAGGATGTTACGGAAACAGCACCGGCACCGGCAACAAAGCGACGCGGAAGGAAAAGCCTGAAGGAAACTGCCGCAACAGCGGAAAAGGAAGCGGACGAAACCGCAGAAACCATGACAGCAGACGAGCCGGAAGCGGAGCAGACGGCTACCGGTGCGGAAGAACAACCGGAAGACGGCAAAGAGGAAGAAAACGAAATGAATATGGAAAACATCATACCTGAAGAAGCATATGCCGCTGCCGGAAATGGAACCGACGACGAGACAGACAGCGAACTGATAGCACAGCTTCAGGCAAAAATAAACGCCCACAACGAAGATACAAGCGAGAAACGGGAGGCTATGGCAAACGGAGTATGGGAAGGAGACCCCGGAGACGGAACTGAATTCATCCCGATTGTAGACCTGCCGATAGAAGATCAGGGCGTGGTTCCGACATTCGACATATTCGACAATCCCACAAACATCATGCCCCAGTCGCAGCCCACTTACACACAGACGGCTGTACCGGAAAGCGTAAAATATGATTTCTCCGACATTATCAGTGCGAACGGTGTGCTTGAGGTGATGCCCGACGGATACGGATTCCTGCGCTCAAGCGACTACAACTACCTTTCGTCACCCGACGACGTATACGTATCCGTACAACAGATAAAACGCTACGGTCTGAAGACAGGTGACGTGGTACAGTGCCATGTGCGCCCGCCGCATGACGGAGAGAAATATTTTCCACTTACAAGCATCGATAAAATCAACGGGCGCGACCCGTCAGAGATACGCGACCGCATAGCATTCGAGCATCTCACTCCGCTGTTTCCTGACGAGAAGTTCACTCTTTGCGGCGAAAGAAACACGACAAACCTCAGCACAAGAATAGTTGACCTGTTCTCTCCTATAGGAAAAGGTCAGCGCGCACTCATCGTCGCACAGCCGAAGACAGGTAAGACCATCCTCATGAAAGACATAGCAAACGCGATAGCAGCGAACCATCCTGAGGCTTATCTCATGATGTTGCTCATCGACGAACGCCCCGAGGAGGTTACCGACATGGCACGTACGGTAAACGCGGAAGTCATAGCCTCCACATTCGACGAGCCTGCCGAACGTCACGTGAAGATTGCCGGCATTGTTCTTGAAAAGGCAAAAAGAATGGTGGAATGCGGACACGACGTGGTGATTTTCCTCGATTCCATAACACGACTTGCGCGTGCCTACAACACCGTGGCACCCGCTTCGGGAAAGGTACTCACAGGAGGTGTGGACGCAAACGCCCTGCAGAAGCCGAAGAGATTTTTCGGTGCAGCACGCAACATTGAAGGAGGCGGCTCACTTACAATCATCGCCACGGCTCTCATAGACACCGGCTCGAAGATGGACGAGGTGATTTTCGAGGAATTCAAGGGAACCGGCAACATGGAGCTTCAGCTTGACCGCACACTCTCCAACAAACGAATATTCCCTGCTGTCAACCTTGTGGCATCGAGCACACGCCGTGATGACCTGCTCCAGGACAAGACAACACTCGACCGCATGTGGATTCTGAGAAAATACATATCAGACATGAATCCTATCGAGGCGATGAATTCGATACACGACAGGATGACCCGCACTCAGAACAATGAAGAGTTCCTTCTCTCAATGAATTCATAATTTATGTCCCAATACATTGAAATAAAAGGCGCACGTGTGAACAACCTGAAAAACGTGAGCCTTAAAATACCACGCAACAAATTCATAGTCATTGCCGGAGTCTCAGGCTCCGGCAAATCGTCTCTGGCATTCGACACACTTTATGCAGAAGGTCAGAGACGCTATGTGGAGTCTCTTTCATCGTATGCCAGACAATATCTCGGAAGGATGAGCAAGCCCGAGTGCGACTTCATTAAGGGACTGCCGCCTGCCATAGCCATTGAACAGAAGGTCAACTCAAGAAATCCGAGAAGCACGGTCGGCACATCAACCGAGATATACGAGTATATGCGGCTGCTCTTCGCACGCATAGGACGCACATATTCACCATACAGCGGCAATGAGGTGAAAGTACACACTCCGGAGGACATAGTGAACTGCGCGATGCAATATTCGCCAGGCACAAAGTTCGCAGTGCTCGCACCACTGAAGATAATAAAGGAACGGACACTCAGGAAACAGCTCGAAATGGAAATCCAGCAGGGATATTCCAGAATATGGCATAAGGGTGAGTTCATGCGCATTGACGAGTTCCTGAAAAACGATGAAGCCATAGAGAACACGCCAGCCGGAGAAATATATCTGCTGATTGACCGTATGAGCGTAAGCCATGACAAGGAAGCCATATCACGACTTACAGACTCTGCGGAAAGCGCATTCTACGAAAGCGACGGCAGTTGCCGGCTTCTCTTCCTTCCGTCAAACATATGCTATGACTTCTCTGTGAAGTTCGAGGCTGACGGTATGGAATTCGAGAGACCCAACGACAACATGTTCTCATTCAACTCTCCTGCCGGAGCATGCCCCACATGTGAGGGATTCGGCAAGATAATGGGAATAGATGAAAAGCTCGTCATACCAAACTCGTCGCTAAGCGTATATGACGGATGCGTGCAATGCTGGCACGGCGACAAACTGAGTGTGTGGAAAGACGAGTTCTGCCGCAGAGCTACGAAAGACAATTTCCCTATATTCGAGCCATACTATAATCTTACCCGGGCACAAAAAAATATGCTCTGGCACGGTCTGCCGTCTGAGAAGTCCGCACCGGAAAGCGAAAAGGTGTGCATAGACTCGTTCTTCCGGATGGTGAAAGAGAACCAATACAAGATTCAGTATCGCGTTTTGTTGAGCCGGTATCGCGGCAAGACCGTTTGTCCGGACTGCCATGGGACACGACTGAAAAAGGAGGCGTCATGGGTGAAGATATGCGGAATGAGTATATCAGACCTTGTTGACATGCCTGTGACTAACCTTAAAGAATGGTTTGACAACATAAAACTTGATGACAACGAGAAGGAGATATCCAAACGTCTGATAACCGAAATAAAGAACAGACTGCAGTTCTTGCTTGACGTGGGACTGGGATATCTGACGCTCAACCGACCGTCAAACACGCTCAGTGGAGGTGAGAGCCAGCGCATCAATCTTACAACATCGCTCGGCAGTTCGCTCGTAGGCTCTGTATACATTCTCGACGAACCGAGCATCGGACTGCACAGCCGCGACACCCAGCGACTGATTCATGTGCTCAAAGAGCTTCAGGCTCTCAACAACACGGTGGTAGTGGTAGAGCACGACGAAGAGATAATTCGCGCGGCGGACTACCTCATTGACGTAGGACCTGACGCCGGACGACTTGGCGGTGAAATTGTGTTCGAAGGCGACACATCCTCCATCGACAGCCTTGCAGACAACAACACACGCAGCCATACCGTGAAATATCTTACAGGGAAAGAACGAATCGACATTCCCGCAACACGCCGCAAATGGAACATGGCAATAGAGATAAAAGGCGCAAGAATGAACAATCTGCGAGGAATAGACGTGAAGTTTCCAATGAACATTCTCACGGTGATAACCGGTGTGAGCGGTTCCGGAAAGTCGTCATTGCTCAAAGGCATCCTCTACCCTGCCCTGAAGCGTCATCTCAACGAAGCCGCTGACGCCCCGGGAGAATATTCGTCGCTGGAAGGAGACTGGAAACAGATAAGGCATGTGGAAATGATTGACCAGAACCCGATAGGAAAAAGCACACGCTCCAACCCCGCCACATACCTCAAGGCATACGATGCAATAAGGCAGCTCTATGCCGAGCAGCCCCTCGCAAAGCAGATGGGGTTCTCTGCGCAATACTTCTCATTCAACGCGGAAGGCGGACGATGCGAGGAATGCAAGGGTACGGGAGTCATCAATGTGGAAATGCAGTTCATGGCAGACCTCGTGCTTGAATGTGAGGCATGTCACGGCAAACGCTTCAAACAGGATGTGCTTGATGTAAGATTCCATGAAAAAAACATCAACGACGTACTTGACATGACTGTATCAGAAGCCATTGATTTCTTTGGAAAACATGGAGAAAAGACTGTCGTAAACCGACTGCAACCGCTCGAGAAGGTTGGACTTGGATACATAAAGCTCGGACAAAGTTCGTCCACTCTTTCCGGAGGTGAGAACCAAAGAGTGAAGCTGGCATATTTCATCGGGATGGAAAAGCAGGAGCCTACACTGTTCATATTCGATGAACCGACAACCGGTCTGCACTTCCACGACATAAAGAAACTGCTTGAGGCATTCGGTTCGCTTATAGACAAAGGACACAGCGTTATCGTTATAGAGCATAACATGGATCTTATAAAATGCGCCGACTACATCATAGATCTCGGACCTGAGGGAGGAAACCGGGGAGGAGACCTTGTCTGTTGCGGCACACCTGAAGAGGTGGCTGAATGTCCAAAGAGTATCACAGGAAAATATCTGAAAGAAAAACTGTAAGGAGTTGCAGAACCAACAACCTACAGACAACATCACCGCAATGAGTCCGGAATGCCGCACTGAGACTGAATAGTCATATGTATGCGCGATTCCGGACTCATACCATAAATTTCCTAACTGTCTGCCGGTAACATACTATATGTTCCGTACACACAATGTTTTCATCTTATATTACCAAAAACGTATGGCATCATTTTATGCCATAGACGTCAATTGATATTCCCGAATACACTTCAACCCATCAAAGTTCAAAAACTCCATTAGGGCTTTTACGCTTCAAAATGTCAATCTCAAAGTGCCGCGCATTCACCGTCTCCGGCGAATCGAGTATCTGTCCGACAGTCTTGCGGACTATCTCCGGATGGTTGTTCTCCTCACTCAGATGACACAGCCAGACATGGCGCAGACGCTCCGACGCATATCTTTCCAGTGCAGCAGCGCATTCATTGTTGCCAAGATGTCCCCTACCGCTTCTTATCCTTGACTTCAGATATTCGGGATACGGTCCGTCCCGTAGCATGTCCTCGTCATAATTGGACTCCAGAACAAGATAATCAGTGTTCCCTATCATATCCGCCATCTCGTCCGTCACATGCCCGGCGTCAGTAATGATACAGAACACCTTGCCACCGTATTCTATTCTGTAGCCTACATTGTCACTGCTGTCATGCGGCACATCGAAGGCTGTGATGTCAAATTCACCTGCATGAAACGGCACGTTCTTCTCAATAATCCGCTTGTTGTTCTCCGGTATCTTGTTTCTGACACAATAGTTTCGCATTATTCCCTGATGCACGGCGGCGGTGGCATAGACAGGCAAACCATGTGTTGTACTGAGCGTTCCCACCGACTTGATGTGGTCGGCGTGGTCGTGCGTAACAATAATATTATGCAACATATGGAACGAGAATCCGTATTCGTAGAAATACTTTTTTATTGTGCGTATACCCAAACCGGCATCAATCATCAACCCGTCCGTTTCCGTAAAAAGACAATAGCAATTGCCGCTGCTACCGCTACCAAAAGATATGAATTTAAACATCAGAACCCTTATTGATTTTATAAACAGGCTGCACCGGACAATCTAAGAACACGCTCTTAATGCTCCTGCCAGTGCTATCTTATTTAAAGACAGGCTGCGTCCGGCAATTTGAGAGAAGCTCTCACGGCACTCACTTGCACTGTTTTCACACAAAAGTATTAAAAAAATATGAATAAGCAAAAGTATTTGGTTAAATTTGCAGAATCAATACAAAATATGCCATTTCATGAAAACAACGAAACACACTCTTGACAGAATCATTGCGGCATCCGCCGTAACACTCATATTGCTTACGGCATTTACAGTAACATCATGCAAGGAAGACAATGAGGAGGAGAAAATAGAAAACGGAGCGTGCCGCTTTGCCGAGTATTTCTTCAATTGTTTATATAAGGATGCCATGAAGCTGTGCACTCCCGAGTCGGCGAAATGGCTGAGCTACGCTGCCTCGAACATATCGCAGGAGGACATTGACATACTAAACTCGCAAAAAGACGACGCCACATGCGAGAGCACGGATATCATCATGCCTGACGACACAACGGCAGTAGTGACAATGAAAGTGAAGAATTTTCTTATGATGGACAGCATAGGTGTGCCTTCAAAAATAAAGGAATCAGCCCTTTACACTATTGTCATGAGAAAGAGAGACGGCCGATGGAAAGCGCATCTTGACAGCATGCCGCAGGAAGTGAAGGACATTCACTGAGAGCGACAAGCGTCAGACTGCTGTCACGACAAACAGTTCATACATGGCAGCGGGACGCCAACGTGGAACCAATGCCTACGGACGTGTCCCGCCATACACTGAGCGGCGGCAACCATACGACATTGTGCCGCCATCAAGAACCGAACACCAAGTCTGTCATTATCTTCATTTCAGGACCGGTGATACCATAAGCCTCAAGAACATTCCTGTCCTCGGCAAGAGCCGTCTCAAGCTCTTCATATCCCATATTGTCGCCATTGTATGATACATACTCGCGCAGCCTGTCCACCGCCGCGCCCATGTTTCCAACAAACCATCTGGTATACGCTGAATTGAGAAAGTCAGCCCTGATACATCTCCCGTCCGCTATGAGGGCATCGTAAATGTCACTTGCCTTCCGCGCTTCACCTTTCAGAAGCTGTCCCCATGCCAGAGCCCTTCTTACGTTGTTGTCTTCCGGATATTCGTAGTCAAGTCTGAATATGACAGCCATACCCTCCTCCGGCTTACCGTCGCACAGTTGCGACACTGCCTTGTTCAGAATATAGTTTTTGTTTTCCGGATAAAGCTCTGAAAGCTTTCCGTAATATGTCTCCGCCTCTGAATACCTGCGCGATGCGAATGCAATCTGTGCCATACCCTTTATAGCCTGCGCGTTGCCGGCATTAATGTCCATAACCTGCCTGAATATGGTCTCTGCCTCACTGCTGTGTCCAAGCCGTAAATGCGACATTGCCGCCATAATAAGATGCTCCTCCGAATCTGTTATGGCATAGACATGGGCGAGTGACAATATCATGTCATACCTCTTGTGTTTGTAAAGGAACTTCTCGAGCTCCACAACACACGTTTCCGGCAACACACCGGACAAAAGCCGATTGGCGAAGAACAGTCCTCCAGTCTGCCTGCCTCTGCCAGTGAACGGATTCGTAAAGTCGTTCTTGTACTGGTTGAGACGGAAGAAACGGTAAAGATCCTGCAGATACATCCTGCGTATGTAAGCCGGATCAGACTCGTCGAAATCCATCCCTGCCGGCAGTCCGAGCACTTCTCCGCTGTTCAACATTTCCTTTATGTTGTCAGGCATGCGTCCTATTACAGACGACAAGGCAAGAACGAAAGAGTATTTGTCCGAGTCGCAGAACGGACTATCGTTGAAAAGCCTCTGTATGAACTTGTTGTTTCCCATCTTCTCGCTAAGGCTTCTTATCTGGGGATGCTCAATATAGAACGGGCAGAACCAGTTGCTCATCTGGTTGAAGAACGGGAAACGCTTCATCTGCGAGAAGCCTCCGAAGTATACGTCCGACCCGGACTTCTGCATTTCCATCATCTTGTTGAGCGACCGTTCCAACTCTTCCATATTGCGGTCTGCCGCACCCGGGTCAAGTATATCCTGCATCCTGTCGTCATCCTTCTCTATTATACCGGAACCGGTCATCTCAAACCGGTTGTTCTTCATCAGACTGGGAATGATGTCATTCTGTATCTTTATGTTGTCGGCGTCAGCATTGTTGCAGTATATCACCTGCATCTGCATCTCGAGAATCTCGCGGCATACGCTTTCATTTCCTGTAAGGCGGACAAGCGTCTGCTCCACTTCCGGAAACAGAGACATGTCGTCTGAAGGCATGGCAAAGACCCATCCTGTCAGCGCGCGCTGTCTTATCCTCTCATCCGAAGCGTTTTCATACACATCCACCATCACAAGCCATTTGTTCAGATCGAACACATTCATTGCCGACAGCATAACCGCACTCAGGAGAAGCGTCACGTCATTGGAGTCTACTGTAGGTGATGTCAACAGCCTCTTTACAGCCTCCGCACCGTTGTCGCTCCACTGTCCGGACACCAGCACCGCATCGAAGAGGCGCGACATGTACTGCTGGTGGCGCGCATAAATGTCGTCAGGAGAAGCCTCCTGCATGCCTGCGACGCCGAGAGACGCCATCGCCACGTCCTGCACAAACCTCTCAAGCCCGTCGCGCACGTCGTCAGACTGTAGTGAAAGACCACCCGAACTGATTCCGGCAGAGATATAAGAAGGGCGTCTCTTTACCATTTCCGCAAGACACATGGAACCATACAGCCGGCATGCGCGTCTCAACAGGTTCCTGTACACAGACTCTATCTGCGGATCCTTATATCCGCGAAGCATATAGTCACGCATCAGCTGATAGTCTTTCTCTATAGCCTCAAACTCGCCTTCAAGAGAAGAATAAATGCTGTCGCCGCTGATTTCTTCACGCATTCCGCGCAACGCCCTACCCAAATCCTGTCTGTACAATATCGAATGTATAATGTTTTTCTGCATACTTCTTTAAAGCTTCTTACCGGCATTACTCCGGAAATGTTATAAGACAATATTGTCTGTCTCTGCCTTAGACGGCTTTTTCATATGTGTGTATTTTATCTTCGGCAATGCCTTTATCACCTTGTCGTCTATACCATAATGCTTTTTCAGCACCTCCGAATAGTGCTGAAGTCCGTTCTTGTTCAGAGAATCACACGCCATGTTGTATGCTTTCCCGAATACGGAGAACTGTTTACGGCGGTGTGAGTCTTTCATCACCTCAGCACGGAATGCCAACACGCCGAGCACCTTTTTCTTATCACGGCTGTCCGCTATCACATTACCGCCCTTCATCCGTGCCTCCGTAGCCTGCGGTTCGGGCAGCCACACAGCGTCTATCTCATTGTTGAGAAGCATTGCCAGACGCACGTTCACATCGTTTATCTGTATGCGGAACACCTGCGACTTCAGCCTTATGCCTTCCGTGAACTTTGTCGTGAGCAGGTCGGTAGCCGAATATCTCGTCATGCCTATCATCTTGTCGTCGAGCTGGCTGATTTTCCTTACACGTGCCTTACGGCTTGTCACAAGATTCCAGTAAGCGTTTGTGGACGACAGGTAATCGAGCTGCAGTCCGTCGTGGCTCTTCATGCGTTCCGTGCGTACAAAGTCTGAGAAAGCCCCTTCGACACTTCTTCCGATGAGAGCCGTGTCGCAATCCATCTGTGCGGTGAACTTCCTGAGCCTTATGTCTACGGCTGCCGTGTCATATAGATTGCAGTCTCTGGCAACAAAGGCAGGCAGACAGTCGAGTGTCGGCATAACAGCAATCTTCAATGCCATCCTCTCCTCTTTTGCCTGTTTCATCCGTTCTTCACGCGATATGCGCCGCACCTCCTCTGCCGAACGTCCGCATGAGAAAAAAACGGAGGCAATGAGCACTGCCGGGATAATAAGAATGTTCCTGTTCATACGGCAAAAATAACAATAAATTTTGTAACAATGAAAATAATTTATACTTTTGTAGGAAATTGAATACTATGGCAAAAGACAAGGTTGCTTACGTATGCAGCAACTGCGGACAGGAGTCTACAAAGTGGATAGGCAAATGTCCCAGTTGCGGAGAATGGAACACCTTCAAAGAGATAAAAGTGGCGGCAAGCACTGCCGCATCCTCCATCATCTCACCGGAAAGATTCGGCGGCAACGGCAGACAGGCGGCGGAGATAAAGCCCATAAGGCTTAAAGACATTCCATACGAGGACTATCCGAGGATAGACCTTAACGACAAGGAGCTCAACAGAGTCCTCGGAGGAGGACTGGTGCCGGGGAGTCTCATTCTGCTTGGAGGAGAGCCGGGCATAGGCAAGAGCACGCTCACGCTACAGACGATTCTCAATCTGCCTGAATACAAGATATTGTACGTGAGCGGAGAGGAAAGCGCGCACCAGCTGAAGATGCGTGCGCGGCGTCTGGAAAGCACGGGGAACCATGGCGACGGTAAGGACGACAATGTGATAATACTGTGTGAGACGTCGCTCGACAAGATAACAGACCACATACAGAACGTCAGACCTGAGATAATAATCATCGACTCCATACAGACAATACACACCGACACCGTAGACAGCGGACCGGGAAGTGTGTCGCAGGTGAGAGAATGTGCGGCTACCCTTCTCCGCATATCAAAAAGCAGCGGCATACCTATAATACTTATAGGACACATAAACAAGGAAGGGACACTCGCCGGACCTAAAATACTGGAGCATATCGTCGACACCGTAATACAGTTTGAGGGCGACCAGCAATACATGTACCGCATACTGCGATCCATAAAAAACCGCTTCGGAAGCACGTCCGAACTTGGGATATACGAAATGCGACAGGACGGACTGCGACAGGTGAACAATCCATCCGAGATGCTTCTCGCGCAGGACCTGTCAGGACTTTCGGGCGTGGCGATAAGCTCTGCCATCGAGGGCGCAAGACCTTTCCTCGTAGAGACGCAGGCACTCGTGTCGTCGGCTGCATACGGCACCCCGCAGCGAGCCGCTACCGGATTCGACCAGCGAAGGCTCAACATGCTGCTCGCAGTCCTGGAGAAACGGGTCGGCTTCAAGCTGATGCAGAAGGATGTGTTCATCAACATCGCCGGCGGAATAAGGGTCACCGACCTTGCCATGGACCTGAGCGTCATAGCAGCGGTGTTGTCGAGCAACGTGGACACTGCCATAGAACAGGGCTGGTGCATGGCAGGCGAAGTGGGACTGAGCGGTGAGGTGCGCCCGGTTAACCGTATTGAACAGCGGCTTGCCGAAGCCGAGAAACTGGGGTTCACAGACATCGTCATCCCGCGCTACAACATGCAAAGGATAGACAAATCGAAATACAACATCAATCTTCATCCGGTAAGAAAGGTTGAAGAGGCATTAAGAATATTATTCGGATAACATCATGAAAGATTCTGTAATAGTTGTCAGCGGCGGTATGGACAGCATAACGCTGCTTTATGACAAAAAGGAGGAAATAGCGCTTGCCGTGACGTTCGACTACGGCAGCAAGCACAACGCCAGGGAGATAGCATGGGCAAAAGTGCACTGCGGACGGCTCGGCATCAGACACATTGTGATAAAGCTGGACTTCATGCAAAAGTATTTCACAAGCAGCCTGCTCGAAGGCGGTGACGAAATACCGGAAGGACACTATGCCGACGAAAACATGAAGTCGACCGTGGTGCCGTTCCGCAACGGCATAATGCTGTCTGTCGCGGCAGGCATAGCCGAAAGCAACGGACTGAAAAAAATACTCATCGCCAATCACGGCGGCGACCATACGATATACCCCGACTGCCGTCCGGAATTCATCGGGGCAATGGACAGGGCGATAGCCAACGGCACTTACGAGGACGTGAGAATAGACGCACCGTACACAAACATCACAAAAGCCGACATAGCGAAGATAGGGAAACGCCTCGGAATAGACTATTCAGAGACGTGGAGCTGCTATAAAGGCGGCGAGAGACACTGCGGGAAATGCGGCACGTGCATAGAAAGGAAAGAGGCTATGGCACTGGCTGGAATAGACGACAGGACCGAATACGAAAGCATGTAGCGGCAACACGGACCAGAAGACGTACACAAAGCGGTTAAATACATATAAATTTCGGATTCTGCCATTTGCGATTTCAACTTTTATTATTAATTTTGCGTGCAGAGAAAATAATATCCAACTTAAATATTCAAGATAAATGAAAATCGACCAATTCAATTTTGCCGGCAAGAAGGCAATCGTTCGCGTGGACTTCAATGTTCCATTGGATGAGAACGGAAAAGTAACAGACGACACACGTATACGCGGCGCGCTTCCCACACTCAAGAAAGTGCTTGCTGACGGCGGTGCACTCATCATGATGAGCCACATGGGCAAGCCCAAAGGCAAAGTGAACCCCAAGATGTCTCTCGGACAGATAAAGGAAGACGTGTCAAAGGCACTCGGAGTGGAGGTTAAGTTCGCTCCCGACTGCGGCAACGCCGACGAGGCTGCACAGGCTCTGAAGCCCGGAGAGGCTCTCCTGCTCGAGAACCTCCGCTTCTATCCTGAAGAGGAAGGCAAGCCTGTAGGCATCGACAAGGCTGACCCGGCTTACGCTGCCGCAAAGGACGAGATGAAGAAGCGTCAGAAAGACTTCGCCAAGAAACTGGCATCATACGCTGACGTTTACGTAAACGACGCTTTCGGAACAGCTCACCGCAAACATGCGTCAACAGCAGTGATAGCCGACTACTTCGACGCAGACTCCAAGATGCTGGGTTATCTGATGGAGAAGGAAGTGACAGCCATCGACAACGTGCTGAAAAACGCACAGCATCCGTTCACAGCCATCATCGGTGGCTCTAAGGTAAGCTCCAAGCTCGGTGTCATAAAGAACCTTCTCGACAAGGTGGACAACCTCATCATCGGCGGCGGTATGGGCTACACATTCATCAAGGCGCAGGGCGGAAAGATCGGAGAGTCGCTCCATGAGGACGACCTCATGCCGGAAGCTCTCAACGTTATGGAGGAAGCCAAGAAGAAGGGCGTGAACCTCAGCCTCTCTGTAGCGACTGTTGCTGCCAATGAGTTCTCCAACGACGCAGAGCGCAAGGTTGTCGACATATACAACATTCCTGACGGATGGGAAGGTATGGACGCCTCTGAAGAGAGCCTCGCCATATGGAAGAAGATTATCCTCGAATCAAAGACCATCCTCTGGAACGGTCCTGTAGGCGTGTTCGAGTTTGAGAACTTCGCACACGGAACAGGCGAGATAGCCAAATATGTGGCACAGGCAACAAAGGAAAACGGTGCTTATTCGCTCGTGGGCGGCGGCGACTCTGTAGCTGCTGTCAACAAGTTCGGTCTGGCAGACCAGGTGAGCTACGTTTCAACCGGAGGCGGTGCTATGCTCGAGGCAATAGAAGGAAAGGTTCTTCCGGGCGTTGCCGCAATAAAGGGCGAATAATTACAAGTGTCTGAAACAGACATAACCATGAGGCTTCCCGTCACGGGGAGCCTCTTTTTTTACTTGAAACGTCATTATGCTTCATCCGTTTTCCTGACTAAGATGTCCAATGCCGGCATGTCATAATAACGCAAAGGACACCTGGGTACATAACTGAATAATTATACGGAAATCCGTATCGCGGACTGTATGAATATTCATCGCAATGCAAAATAGAGCGGATATTTGCGGACAAAAGCCCATACGAAGGCAAATACGCGAGTTTTTGGAGAAGGACATAAATATCTATAAGACAGCGTCTTGCACAATTCCGCGCAACCACACACGCTGAAACGTCATGCGGGAAAGCCTGTTTCACGCCCTGAAAGGGGCTTTTTCGCAAGCAGACAAAGCATGTGTCAGACACCGGAAAAGTATGTTACGACCCACGGAAAAGCCCGTTCCGGCTTTCAGCAGGCTCTACAATGTGATACAGAATCAGAAATATGCACATTAAAACGAGTTTCCGATGAAACGCCACAGGTCTCCGACACGCAGTCTGTTTCTATTTTGCAGATTTGTGTTGTCAAAATAATTTACCGCGAAAATGAATGAATATGCAGTAAAGGTAAGCAGAACTCGCAGCTTGAAAGACAAAAATCGATGTCCGTAATAATACGCAGGAACAGCTTACAAGCCATTCCTACATCACGCAATCATGTCTCACCTATGGCACACGGACGGGTGAGCCGCTCTCCTGTACCATCCTACGCACATCTCCACCGGCACGCTGCTGCACACCGGCATGAGTCCGCCGCCATACTCGTAAGCCACAGTACGCCTGACGCACGACTAATACTCGCCGCTCTTCTTCATCCTGCGCACATACAAGACGATTCCGGTCAGAATAAGCACAGACGCAAGAATGTTGACCACATTAGAGCCCGTCCTACCGAGAACATACAAGATGAATATTGTCAGTACTCCTGTACAGACAAGCAGTATTCCAAGGTTATCTTTGAAGAAACGTTTCATCACACTTAAATTATACGCTGCAAAGATAATGCAAGGCGAGAGCAACAGCAAGGCGGGAAAACGCAGTTTTACCAGACTTGATACTGCCTAGCCGAAGCTTATCTTATGCAAAAATATTAAAGATAGGCATATCGCTGTCGCAATATAAATCTAAAAATTGTTAAATACACAAATAAGACACAACCACCTTTGTTTCTATCGTGTAAAATGAGTACCTTTGCACCGCATTTTGCAAAATCAAATCATTTAACAATTTATTTTTTAATATGAATCAATACGAAACCGTTTTCATTTTGACTCCCGTTTTGTCTGATGACCAGATGAAGGAAGCGGTTGCTAAATTCAAGAATCTTCTCACCGAGAACGGTGCGGAAATCCTGAATGAGGAAACCTGGGGATTGAAAAAAATGGCTTATGCTATCCAGAAGAAATCAACGGGTTTTTACTGCCTGCTTGAGTTCAAGGCAGAGCCGACTATCGTTAAGACTCTTGAGACCGGCTTCCGCCGCGACGAGAAAGTAATCCGTTTCATAACAGTCAAACTCGACAAGTACGCTGCGCAGTACGCTGAGAAGAGACGTAACAAATACGCTAAAAAAGAGGAGGCTTAATTTATGGCAGCAGTAGAATCAGAAATACGTTATTTGACTCCACCCTCAGTGGACACAAGAAAGAAAAAGTATTGCCGTTTCAAGAAAAGCGGTATCAAGTATATCGACTATAAGGATCCCGAGTTCCTCAAGAAGTTCTTGAACGAGCAGGGCAAAATCCTTCCGCGTCGCATTACCGGTACTTCACTGAAATATCAGCGTCGCGTGGCACAGGCAATCAAGCGCGCACGCCAGATAGCCTTGCTTCCATATGTAACCGATTTGATGAAATAAAAAAGGAGGAACGACAATATGGAAATAATACTGAAAGAAGATATAATAGGCTTAGGCTACAAGAATGATATTGTAAACGTAAAAAGCGGATACGGACGCAACTACCTCATCCCGACAGGAAAGGCTGTTATCGCATCTGAGTCTGCAAAGAAAGTGCTTGCCGAGAACCTGAAACAGCAGGCTCACAAACTTGCTGCAATAAAGGCTGAGGCTGAGAAGAAGGCTGAGGCACTCAACAATGTATCGCTTGTCATCGCTGCCAAGGTCAGCGCAACCGGTGTGACCTACGGTTCTGTAAACACCAACATCGTTGCCGAGGAACTGAAGAAACAGGGCTTCGACATTGACCGCAAGATTATAACAATGCGCGACATAAAGAGCGTAGGCGACTATGAGGCTGTAGTCCACTTCCACAAGGAGGTTGAGGTTAAGGTGCCTGTAAAGGTTGTCGCAGAGAATGCTCCTGTTGAGAACAAGGAGGAAGAAGCCGCTCCCGTGGCAGAAACCGCCGAAAAGACAGAGGACAACGCAGAGAAAGCTGAATAATTAAGTACTGTAAAGCAAATCTATATGTTAATCCCGGCACATCCTTAAAGGTATGCCGGGATTTCTTTATCTACTGACAGCATCCGTAATAAAGACCGGACAATCGCTCTGTGACGGCTGTTCATTATTCCGAATCTGCCAACAGACTTCATCCGTGTTTCTTACTGCCTCCGTCATTTCACTTAACGTTTTCACATATTGCATACGGTCACGTATCGGAAAAAGCATAATGCCAATATGATGACATAAGAACGGAACAAGGATGAAATCATACATCTTGCTTGTTTCTATACAACGTCAATATTGCCTCAACGCGGCAAGCAGCTCGTTGTTTTCGCTTTTTGTCCCTATCGTAACGCGCAGACAGTTCTCGCACATGCACACATTGGTACGGTTGCGGACGATAATCCCTTTCCTCACAAGATAGTCGTATATTGCCTGCGCGTCATCCATCTTAGCAAGGAAGAAGTTTGCGTCTGTGGGATATATCTTCCGGCATACAGGCAACGCCCGGAAAGCGGCAACCATCCTGCCGCGCTCCTCCACAATGGTATTTATCCACTTCTCCACCCTGAACGAGTCCTTCAGAGCATCCATGGCATACCTCTGGGTAAGCACATTTATGTTATAAGGATATTTCACCTTATTAAATATATCTATTATTTCCTTCTGCGCGAAAGCCATTCCGAGCCGTATTCCGGCGCAGCCCCAAGCCTTGCTCATGGTATTTAGAACGACGATGTTGGGAAACTTTGCAAGCTTGAGTCTGAAAGGCACCGACCGTGAGAAATCCGTGTACGCCTCATCGATAACCACGATTCCGTCGAACGCATTGACAACCTTCTCTATCATTCCGCTGTCAATCAGGTTTCCGGTAGGATTGTTGGGTGAGCATATCCATATCAGTTTTGTGTTCGCGTCGCACGCATTGAGCAGTCTGTCTGCGTCAAGCTGGAAATTATCGTCGAGTCTCACAGGGCGATACTCCACATCATTGATGTCGGCACACACCCTGTACATGCCGTAGGTAGGTTCTATTGCGACCACATTGTCTACGCCCGGACGGCAGAAGCAACGGAACAACAAGTCAATAATCTCGTCGCTTCCATTGCCGAAACATATCTGTTCCGGCGACACACCCTTCAGCTTCGCCATCACGTTTTTCAGTTCCTGCTGTAGCGGATCGGGGTAACGGTTGTACGGATTGTTGTACGGATTCTCGTTAGCATCGAGCAACACGGTAGCCGAATGTCCGCTATATTCGTTTCTGGCACAACTGTATGGCGACAGTCTGAGGATATTGTCTCGTAACAGTTCTTCTAAATTTCTCATTTTATTCCAATATTTCTCAAGCGCACTGTCATTGCGTTCTTATGCGCCTCAAGCTGTTCATTTTCTGCCATTACCTCCACTGCGCGTCCTATAGACATAACTCCTTCAGGCGTGATGTGCTGGAATGTTATCTTGCGTATGTAACTGTCAAGGTTCACTCCGTTGTAAGCCATGGCATAACCATGGGTAGGCAATGTATGGTTGGTGCCGCTCGCATAGTCTCCTGCACTCTCGCATGCGTATTTACCAAGGAAAACACTTCCGGCGTTGACCACTTTATCGGCAAGCACGTCATAGTCTTCCGTGGCAATGACAAGATGTTCGGGAGCATAGGCATTGCTTATCTCCATAGCCTCACTGCCGTCGTGTGCAATTATGCAAAGACTGTTTTCAAGCGAACGGGCGGCAATGTCGCGACGCGGCAAGACAGCAAGCTGCCGGTCGATTTCCTCACTTACCCGAACTGCCACAGACTCCGACGTACTTATGAGCAGCACCTGCGAGTCTGTGCCGTGTTCTGCCTGCGACAGCAAATCGGCTGCTACAAACTCCACGTTGCTTGTCTCGTCGGCTATAACACATACCTCCGAAGGACCCGCAGGCATGTCTATCGCCACACCGTCGAGGCTCACTCGCTGCTTCGCTGCCATTACATAACGGTTTCCCGGACCGAATATCTTATATACCTTCGGCACAGTTTCAGTACCGTATGCCATCGCTCCGATAGCCTGGACTCCACCTATCTTGTATATCTTATCCACTCCGGCAGTCTTTGCCGCCACAAGAATGGCGGGGTTGACATTGCCGTTTTTGTCAGGCGGAGTACACAGAACGATGTCATCACATCCGGCAATCCTTGCCGGTGTGGCAAGCATCAGAACGGTGGAAAAAAGAGGAGCCGTCCCACCGGGAACATATAGTCCCACCTTTTGTATGGCTACACTCTTCTGCCAGCAACTCACTCCAGGCATCGTCTCCACCTTATGCTCTGTCGTGCGCTGCGCCATATGGAATCTCTCGATATTGGAATGAGCGAGTTCTATAGCCTCTTTCAGCTCGGCATCAACACTTCTGACGGCATTCTCTATCTCACCGTCGGTCACAGCCAAAAACTGCAATGACACTCCGTCGAAGCGCATCTCACACCTGAGTACAGCCTCATCACCGTTATTACGCACATCTTCCAGAATGCCGTCCACAACGCCATTCAACGCGGAAATGTCTGTATGAGGTCTTTCAAGTATCTTTTTCCAGACCTCACGTTCGGGATATCTCACTATTCTCATAACAGAATCATCTTTTCAATGGGTGTCACAAGTATTCCCTGAGCACCGAGTTCTTTAAGCCGTCCGATAATTTCCCAGAAACGTTTTTCGTCAAGCACTGTATGTATGGAGCACCAGTTCTCATCAGCGAGCGGTATTATTGTAGGACTTTTTATTCCCGGCAATACAGCTGTTATGTCGCTGACTCTATCTTTAGGAGCGTTCATCATGACATATTTCTTGTCTGTTGCCGAGCGCACAGCCTCAATACGGAACAGCATCTCATTGAGTATGGCATGCTTGTCATCGTCCATATTCCAGTTTCCTATCAGCAGAGCCTCACTCTCCATAACAACCTCCACCTCTCTGAGATTGTTGCTTATAAGTGTGCTGCCTGAGCTTACAATGTCAAAGATTCCGTCGGCAAGCCCTATGCCGGGGCATATCTCCACACTTCCGGTTATGACGTGTATCTCTGCCGTTATGCCGTTCTTCTTAAGGAATTTATCCAGAATGTTCGGATAAGACGTTGCAATCCGTCTGCCGTTGAACCACTCAAGACCTGTATATTTGTATTCTTTCGGGATGGCAAGAGACAACCGGCACTTGCTGAATCCAAGTCTGGATATGATCTGAGCATTCTCTTCCCTTTCTAAAAACTCGTTCTCTCCCACTATGCCGACATCGGCAACACCGCTTGCAACACTCTGTGGAATGTCGTCGTCTCGCAGATACAGCACCTCTATCGGGAAATTCACAGACTGTACTAACAATGTGCGCTTGCTTGTGCGGACCTTGATGTCAGCTTCTGCAAGCAGATTCATGGTGTCGTCGAAGAGACGACCCTTTGATTGCACGGCAATTCGTAACATAATATCAAATATATTAAAAAGATAATGACAAAAATACCGTTTTTCAAGGAATTACGCAAGAAATGTAGTACATTTGTGCACCATTTACATGCAATTGAAATTTTTATACATATTATTTTCGGTATTGCTGGCTTTGAGCTGCAGCGACAATAAGAAATCCATAGAGGTCACTCCATGGGGCAGCACGGCAGATGAAGACAGCGCAGGCTTTGAGAATCATTTCACGATAAGCGACCTTCAGAGCAACGGTGAAATGATAATGCTGACAATGAGCGGTCCTGACACATATTTTGACTATCGCGGACGAGGTATGGGAACACAATATCTGCTGTGCGAGAAATTCGCACACGACATTGGTGTATCCCTGCGTGTGGAGCTTTGCCGAGACACTGCCGAAATGCTGACAAGGCTTGAAGAGGGCGAAGGAGACATCATTGTGTATCAGATGTCACGTAAAACAAAAGGGCTGAACTATTGCGGATACGGGACAGACAGCACTTCGTGGGCGGTAAGTGAGGGCAACAAGGAACTGTCTGACTCATTGAACCGGTGGTACAGACCGCAACTGCTCGCACAGATAAAAAAGGAGGAGGCATTCATGTATTCGCCCCAAAGCATACGCCGACACACATATTCTCCAATGCTGAACGCCTCGGCTGGCATAATATCAGAATACGACCACCTGTTCCAAAAATACGCCCCGCTGACACGATGGGACTGGAGGCTGCTCGCCGCACAGTGCTATCAGGAATCAACATTCGACCCGAATGCGCGCTCGTGGGCAGGCGCATGTGGTCTGATGCAGATAATGCCGGCAACCGCAGAAATGATTGGTCTGTCAAGGGCGAATATATTTGACCCTGAAGAAAACATTGCCGCAGCAGCACGCTACATCAAGACACTTAACGGAAAGTTTCTTGACATAAGAGACCGGAACGAACGTTGCTCATTCATTCTGGCAAGTTACAATGGCGGTTTCTTCCATATCCGTGACGCAATGGCATTGACAAAAAAACACGGAAGAAACCCTCACTCATGGAGAGACGTGTCGGAGTTCGTCCTGAAACTGAGCTATCCGGAATATTACAACGACCCTGTGGTGAAATACGGATACATGCGCGGACAGGAAACGGCAGGTTATGTGGAGAGCATAAGAAACCGATGGGCACAATACCGCAGCAAGGCTCGCGGAGGGTCAGGCATACAAGGCTTCCCCGGAGAGGCAATACCGCAGAAGGCACGTAAGAAACACAGGTTCAGACTATGACAATCTCATAATTTGATTTGTGCGACAGCCGCATACATGAGTACTGTTTCACAGTTTCGATGCGATGTGTCTTCTATACAGCTTTAAACCCGATTCAGCCAACACATTGTCTATATGAGCAGCACGTTCCTTATGAGTAATGCTGTCAATCTCAATGTCATTATCTTCCTTTATATATATTTTCCCCAACCCTTCAACCGGAAGATACTCATCCCAATACACCGGGACATTATGGTAACGTCCGTCTCCGCCATAACGTTTTACATATGTCACCCGTTCTATAGAGCAGTACCCGTATGCGTGAACAGTCAAAGTGGAGCTGTCATTGACGGTGTGCCCCCGTTCCGTTTTAAGAATACAGTCTGTCACACATCTTGGATGAGCGAAATGTTCCTGTCCCCAATAATTGGCTAATGCCTCATGTTCCCAGAACGAACTGTGCCGTTCCGTGTCACGTCCGTAAATCTCCTGTCTGGGACGTATCTGCTGATACATCGGCACACAAAGCAGCGGAGCAATACTGAAATATATTGCCCGGAAGTATTTCTCACTGATAGAGCAAAAGAGTCTTTTCGCTTTTTCAAATTCATAAGTGCGAAATTGTTCAGGATCCATGTCCAGTTCAAGTTCCTGAATATGCTCCGGGGTGATGGTATTAATCATTTCCTGCTTATCGAAATCGAAATCATCGCCGTATCCGAAAACATCATCTTTAAGCAATCTAAGCATGTTTTCCTGAGCGAGAGGAGTAAACAAAAGTGCAAACTGCTGGTTATTGTTGCGGTCGCTGGTATCAAAAGCGACTTCAAACTCTTCATTTGTCATCATCGCATAGTCTGCATTACTTAGCCTGCGGGCTTTATTGCGAAGCAAGGCTCTTCTCATTTTAAAGGACAAAGAGTCTTCCTTTCCTGCCAATCCACTATGTCTTCTGTGGAATATCAAGTCAGGAGCAGCCGTATTACAGTAGAAAAGACGTGTTCTCTCGTAATATTCCGGATATGGAGCAGTTACGGTAGCGGTAAGAGTCTCAGAATGTCTTACAGTACGATATTTACCGTCTGAATCGCGCTCACGTGTTGTCCAGTGTATTGTCTTAGAACCTTTATATGTTTTGGTACCCATCTTCATCATTCTCGTCCTGCACAGAACAAACGGATTACCATTGATTAGACCGGAATGACAATATATCACTGAACGCTCCGCATTGAACGAATCGTTCCAATCATACACCTCCCTCATATCTGCAAGACGTTGTGCCGTGAAATACGGGTCAAACTCTAACTGAGGAATGGTTTTGCTCATTATGCGCGTCATCATATCCCAGTCGTACAAACGGTTAAGCGGTTCCATCTGCTTCCACGCCTCATTTGTGAATACGTCTATTTCCCCACAAAGGCTTTCTCTTTCTGTTTTCAGATTCCTCAGCTTTGGATAGACCTTAGTAAAAAGGAACGCCACATCCACAATCGTTGCCAGAACAATCAGTCCTTTGCAAAGTTTGTCAAGCTCATCATATAAACCGAAAAAGCTCAAAACGCCCACCACTGCCGCTATAATCAACACAACACTCCGGACCTTCCAGCTATTTATGTCTGAATTCAAGAATGAAAGGTCTACATTCCTGTTATATATCTTACTGCAAGTAATACGGTTTGCCGCGACATCCACATCAGCCTCTTGCGCCAATTCGTCAAATGTCTGCATCGCAATACGCCTGAAGCGGTCGCGGAACACATTCTTGTATTCTGCCAAAGGGTCATATATGTCATTATCCATATATGTAATCTTTAGAAGAATTTATCTCTGGCTCTCTCGCGTGTATCGGCAGAGACAGTGAACGGGATGCGCGTTGTGTAACCCTGACGGGCTGCCACTATCATTTTGGTAGGCCAACAGAAGATGTCATTATTCCACTGTGTGACACGGCTGTTGTACACGGTACGCGCCGCAGTTATCTCACGCTGAAGATAACTGTTCTGCTGCATTGCGTCAGCTATTGCGTTATGCGCCTTCAGCTCAGGATAAGCCTCCACCTGCGGGAACAGGCGTCCGAAAACCATATCCGTCTGACGGCTAACCGCCTCCCGGTTCGTTCCATTCACTTTTCCGCCACGCAACGCAGCCACCGTAGTCATGACTTCCTTGTCCAGACTGATTGCCTTTTCAACAAGTCCGACTACATTTTGCAGAATCTGCACGCGTTGTTCGAGATAGTTGTCAATGTTCGAAGCCTCCGCCTGAATACGCTGTTCCAGCTGCTGGAAATAGTTATGTGCGGATATTTTCATAAAAATGAATATCACACCCGGCAGTATGCCGATGACACAACCGAGCAACGCGAACAGCGAAGGATTTTCAAGTGTGTCGCCAAAAAGGAAAACATACAATAATACAAGGCATGGTATTACCGTCCACAATGCTATTTCAAAGAGCGTTGAGCCGAATCCTATCTCAACCGGCAACTGACGGTCTATCACCCTTACATCCCGTCCGTTATCGTTAACCGGACCGGTTACTTCATCTAAAAGATTTGCCATATCATACAAGGTTTATAGTTTCACATTATGAAATGACCGCTGCGTTTTATCTTCGAGGTAAATACCACATATTGAATCTCCACATTCCATGCCATGCCTTATACGATAACAGTGCATGTTATACAGACTACGCATGTGTCATTATCATATAATTATATTTGCAAATATATAATTTTAAATTCATACATTCATCTCTCATGACTAAGAAAATAACCCGTTCCACCAGAACTACTGAAAGAAAGAAGAACAGACAAAGACTTTTTGCCTGATTTGTAACAATCCTGATAAGAGTGCGCCAGCCCGTTAGCTTTTGCCTGCACTGACAATTTCATATAAGGAAACAACGTTCCATATCCACATCATACACATTTCATGATTACCCGTAAGATACTTGCGTGAGAATAAAAAAGTAGTTACCTTTGCTCCAACACACATAACCGGTAGCACTGATTAATAAAAAACGTAATACCGTCTCAATATAATCCGACACAATGGCTTTATGTTATACATTAACGCAGTCACATTTTGAAGAACTCGCAATGATATATGCTCAGGACACGAAAAGACTGTCCATACCGAAAAACATATGCGAACAACACACACAAACACACATCCGGACTATAAGAGACACACATCCGGACTGACAAAAGACGGAATACAAAAACATGCAAGACAATGAACAGCATAGAAAGATTATTCATTGACAAGGAACAGGCAATAAAGAGAATGAACTCATTAGGTAAAGATAGGACTCCCTTTTTCTTCCTTACAGACTTCGGAACAGAACGTTGTCTTGTGGAAAGAACCGATGATTTACCTGCAAACGAGCTACAGTTCGTCTTTCCAGAACACTCCCACATCAGCAGACAAAAGCCGGACGAAAAGCCGGGAAAGATTGAGTGGGAAACTTATCCCGAATCATTTGACACATACAAAAAATCATTCGACACTGTGCAAAGCAACATCCTTGCAGGCAACTCCTTTCTGACCAACCTTACCTGCGCCACGCCTGTGAGGACAAACATGTCTTTGGAGCAGATATTCAACTTCGCGGAGGCACGATACAAATTATGGTTGAAAGACCGGTTTACGGTATTCTCGCCTGAGACGTTTGTCCGCATACACGACGGATTAATATATTCCTATCCCATGAAAGGAACAATTGACGCCGGCATTCCAGACGCCCGTGAAAGGCTTATTAACGATGTCAAGGAAAGAGCGGAGCACGCCACAATCACCGATTTGATACGCAACGACCTCAGCCAATCAGCGACAGAAGTGACCGTGACACGCTTCATGTACTTGGAAAAACTGACGACAAACAGGGGCGCCTTGTGGCAGATGAGCTCAGAAATACGCGGTCGGCTGGCGTCAGACTACAGACAACTGCTCGGCGACATCATCTTCCGGATGCTCCCGGCTGGTTCAATATCCGGAGCGCCCAAGAAGAAAACGGTTGACATAATACACCAGGCAGAAAACTACAACAGAGGTTTTTACACAGGAGTCATGGGATATTTTGACGGAGACGACCTTGACAGCGCGGTGCTGATACGCTTTATCGAACAGGACGGCAAAGGCAGAATGATTTTCAAAAGCGGAGGCGGAATAACATTCCAAAGCAATATACGGAGTGAATATGAAGAAATGAAACAGAAAGTATATGTGCCGATTTATTGAAACCATATGCATAGAAGACGGGCAGATATTGAACCTCCCGCGCCACCAGCAGCGCGTAGACTCGACAAGAAGACATTTCTTCGGACAGATGCCGCGACTGAATCTGGAGGAGCACATCCGCACCACCGGATGCGGCAACGGTCGCATACGGTGTCGTGTGACCTACGGTGCCGACATTCAGAACATAGAATATTTCCCGTATCACATACGCAGTGTCAAGACCTTAAAACCAGTGGAATGCGATTCAATGGAATACAGCTACAAATACGCAGACCGCTCCGCACTGGACTCACTTTTCACCAGACGCGGAGAGGCGGACGACATTCTGATAGTACGCAACGGACTGCTTACAGACACATCCATTGCCAACATAGCCCTTTGGGACGGCAGACAATGGCACACCCCTACCCGTCCGCTGCTGAAAGGAACACGCCGTGCCGAACTGCTTGACAACGGAATACTGACAGAACATGACATTCCCGTGGAAAAGATATGGACCTACAGGAAGATAAGACTGTTCAACGCCATGCTGCACTTTGGCGAAATAGAATTACCATGCGCAGACATACAGAAACCGACAGCACCGTAACAGTGCAGCGAAAAAACAATACACATAAATAAAAAACGAATGAGGCAAGCCCCGAAAGCCTTGCCTCATTCGAATATTCTGAATTCATATCCCTGATCCTTCAGCCACTGTAGTGCCTGTGGCAGTGCGAAATGCAGCTTGTCTATGCTCTTCAACGAATCGTGGAATGTGATGATTGAACCGTTGCGCGCATAGCGTCTGACGTTCTCAACCACATCGTCCGCCGTCATCCATTTTGAATAGTCGCGCGTGACGAGGTCCCACATCACAATCCGGTATTTACGTCTGAGCCACAGATATTGCGCATAGCTCATGCACCCGTGCGGCGGTCTGAAGTACCGGGCTTTTATAAGTTCGTTGGCAGCATTGGTGTCCTTGATGTAGGTTGCGGCAAAATGCTTGAATCCGCCAAGGTGATGGAAAGTGTGGTTGCCAACCTGATGGCCGGCAGCCACAATGCTGTCATACAACTCCGGATATTTCCTCACGTTGTCGCCTACCATGAAGAACGTGGCACGCGCGCCATACTCGTCCAGAGTTCTGAGAATGAAAGGAGTGGATTCCGGTATCGGTCCGTCGTCGAACGTCAGATAGACGGCTCTCTCCTTCCTGTCCATTCTCCATAGAGCTCTCGGATATAACCAGCGTAACCACTGTGCAGGCTGTTCTATGATCATAAATCCGGAGGGTTTATTTCAGTTCCACCCCACCCTTGCTGATGTATGTCGCATAGAGAGCATTAAGCCTCTGCATGCGCTTTTCGGCAAGTTTGGCGTCTACCAGAGCAGTCTGTTCGGCAGTGCTCTTCAACATTACAACCTGCCGCAGGAAGTCGTTCTGCGCCTGAGTGAAGCGCGAGCCGTTGAGCGACAGATACCATACGGCATACTGTTCGGCATTCTTCCACACCGCGTCAAGCAGTTTCGCCGCCTTGGCTTTCTGTCCGGCAAGCGCGTAAGCCTGCGCCATATCAGCTCCGGCAGACATAAACGTGACGGGCACATTATAGTCGGGTATCACCTTCTGACACCTGTCGAGCACCTCAACAGCCTTTTCCTTCTTGTTCTCTTCCACGAGCGCAAGGGCAAGTATGGCGAACAAGTGGCGGTGAGTGTAGCACATACGCATTACGGTCTCGTCGAGATAGAGTCCCGGTTTCTCCAGTCCGCCCCACTTGTAACGGTTCATGAGGTTATTGTACATCTTCTCCGTGTCGATGTTCTTCATGCCCGGATTCTTCGTTGTGAACGGAGTGATGCGGTAAGCCAGACCCTCCTGCACAAAGTTGTCGCCGAGATTCATGTAGTATTTCTCCGCTACTGTCGTCGCGATGTATAACGGACGAGTCCAGTTACACTGCGCGATCATCTCCAGCATCATAAGGCTTTCCTTGCCGAGTCCGCGCTTTCCTGCAAGCGATATGACCATCTTGTCGGGTATGGAGTCGCCCGCCATGAGCATGCCGCTCTTCCTCACAGCCTCCTTGTCTATCTTCACATAGACCGTATCGGTAGGAATGATGCGCATGTCCTTGTCTTTCGAGCGTACCCAATATTTCATAATGTTCTTCACATCGAACGGGTCGTCTCCGAACTGCGCCTTTGCCTGTTCCGGATTCTGTTTGTAGTATTCCATTATGTCCTGCTTTACATAAGGATGAATCTCCACAAGCTCGTTCGTTCCAGAGCAGTAGTCGATGCGCGGCCATGTTATAGGAACAGGAGGAGAATCGTATGCCGGACGTTTCATCTGGTCTATATACCAGTCAGTCTGCAGGTAGCTGAGGTTGCAAACACGAGTGTCCGTGCGCACGCCCTCAACCTCCTGATTATACCACAGAGGGAAGGTGTCGTTGTCTCCGTTTGTGAATATAATCGGATTGCCCTTGTCCTGAAGCGTCATCAGATAGTTCTGTCCGAAGTCACGGCATGTATATCGTCCGCTGCGGTCGTGGTCGTCCCAAGTCTGGCTTGCCATCTGTATGGGGACAAACAGGCACACCACACCGGCGATGGAGGCGATGACGAGCTCGTGACCTTTGATTTTCTTCTTCAGATAATCAATGATTGCAGCCACACCCATGCCACACCAGATGGCAAACGCATAGAAAGAACCGGCATATGCATAGTCGCGCTCGCGGGGCTGCTGCGGTGTCTGGTTAAGATAAATGACTATCGCGAGTCCTGTCATGAAGAAAAGGAAGAAGACAACCCAGAACTGCCGTATTCCGCGACGTCCTCTCCACGCCTGCCAGAACAGACCAAGCAGACCAAGCAGGAGCGGCATGCAATAGAACACGTTATGTCCTTTGTTGTTCTGGAGCTCGTCAGGCAGCTTGCTCTGGTCGCCAAGCATCAGATTGTCTATGAACGGGAAGCCGGTTATCCAGTTGCCGTGCTCAGGCTCGCCGTTACCCTGTATGTCGTTCTGACGGCCGGCGAAGTTCCACATGAAATACCTCCAGTACATGAAGTTGCACTGGTATGAAAGGAAGAAACGTATGTTGTCCCACTGCGACGGAATCTTCACCGTAACCGGTTCTCCGCACATGTCGTAAGGCACTTCAGTGCCGTCCACGCCGCCCATCCAGCTCTCATACGCCGCCGCATGGTCCGAACTGTGCATACGCGGGAACAACATGTTCTGCGCATATACGAGCTTGTTCTTGTGAGCCACCACGAAGTAGGAATCCTTCTCCGCACTGTCCACCTTCTCCTTACGCTGCCATATGGGCGCGCCCTCTTTCGTACGCACCTCGCACATGCCGCCTTTTATGTCGTACTCGAACTTTGACGTGTATGCCTGACCGTACAACAGCGGACTGTCGCCATACTGGTCGCGGCTGAGATAGCTGCCCAGCGTGAAGATGTCCTCAGGAGAGTTCTGGTCCATCGGAGGGTTGGCTGAAGAGCGTATCACTATCACGGCATAGCTGGAATAGCCTATCATCAGCATCAGCAGACACAGCAATACGGTGTTCTTGGCACGCGCCGTGACATAAGGCACGAGTTTCTTCTCCACTTTCCGGGTGCGTCCCAGCACGTAGTAAAGCACTGCAAGCACCACAGTCCCTATCACTGCTGCCGACCATCCGTACCCGTAGAAAGGTATGCCGAGCATGCCTACGGACAGGACGAACGCTATGTTCTGTCTTCTGAGGTTTCTTCCGACATACGTCTCATAAATTGCCCAGATGACAGTTGCCACGAGCAGCAATATATAGATTATCTCTCCGGTATTGAACGGACATCCGAGCACATTGACAAAAAGAAGCTCGAACCATCCGCCTACAGTCACGATGCCCGGTACAACGCCGTAAAGCACAGCCGCAACGATGACAAACGAGATGACGAGCGCGACAAGCGAGCCTTTGAGTTCGATGTCCGGGAAACGGCGGTAGCAGTAAACCAGCACAATGGCGGGTATGCAGAGCAGATTGAGAAGGTGCACACCGATGGAAAGTCCTGTCATGTATGCTATGAGCACAAGCCAGCGGTCGCTGTGCGGCTCGTCCGCATGGTCTTCCCACTTGAGTATAAGCCAGAACACCACAGCGGTGAAAGCGGAAGAGTAAGCGTACACCTCGCCCTCCACCGCGGAGAACCAGAAAGTGTCGCTGAATGTATAGATGAGCGCGCCGACAAGTCCTGATGCCTGAATGGCTACAAGCTTTGCAGTTGTCAGCTGGCTCCAGTCTTTAAGTATGAGCTTGCGGGTGAGATGCGTTATAGTCCAGAAAAGGAACAGTATGGTCGTGGCACTCAGGAGCGCGCTCATCGTGTTCACCATTCTCGCAACCTGTGACGGGTCGCTCGCAAACTGCGAGAACAGGTTTGCAGTCAGCATGAAAAACGGTGCTCCGGGCGGGTGACCGACCTCTAATTTATAACCTGTAGTGATAAATTCCGGACAGTCCCAGAAGCTGGCTGTCGGCTCAATTGTGGAACAATACACAAAAGCTGCAATCAAAAAAGTCAGCCATCCGAGCGTATTGTTCACTAACCTATAATTTTTCATTTATAATTTAGATATGTGTTATACATTCTTTAAATCACATGAAAAAACGAGACTGGACACATGAAATGCTTTCAAGTTGTACGGCTTTGAAGCTATTCATGATACGATATGCCTGTCGGCATACCCTCATAAATTTTGAATTATGAATGCAAAGATAACATTTTTATATGACAAAGAAACTTTAATATATGTGCATTAATATAATTTAATGAACACGGCATGCCATTATGAAGTGTATGAGAAGGTGGGAATGGAGAGAAAGTGGGAAGGTGGGAGGGAGAGAAAGGGAGAAGGTGGGATGGGGAGAGAGTGGGAAGGTGAGATGGGGAGAAAGGGTGGATGGAATACGGGGATTGGAACAACGTGAAGTCGCTGAGATTCGCGTGGAACGCAGCGGGACGCAGTCTGTCTGCGAATATGGAGTTTTTGACACAAAAACAGAAAGTGTTGGATATCAGAACATTACGCTTTTGGCGGTCGCAGGATGCCTTCATCCGCACGCGGAACGGGCTTTTCCGCAATGCAGGAAAGGCTTTTCGGGCAGACGGAAGAGGCTCTACGGGGACATGAGACGGGCTTTTCCGTAACCGGAGAAGGCTCTGGGAAGTGTCTGAAAATGGGAAAACGAGGCTGCGAAAAGGCGGAAACGGGGAGACTGTGATGTAAGTTGCGGGATAGGATACGGGGTAAGCCGGAACAAGAACGCGGGAAAACGTGCGGACATCACAGAGTTGCCCGCCCCAACGTTTCTATTTTGCAGATAAATAATGTCAAGATTTTTTACTTCGCGCCATGTACGGATGCCTGTTCATGCAACGCGGTTCTGACGCTGCTGACGGCTCCCGTAAAAACAAAAAACTGCACATACAAAAGCGGCGGACGGCTTCCGAATGTCTTCCGGCAACGGTTCCGGAACAATGTCCGTGCCTTTTCTTATGCATCCGTTGACACACATGCCTCTGCTGTCAACGCAGGAATCACGCTCAGTGAGTTGCGGTGCGGCAACGGCTAACAGCGCATGCTCCCGGCTATATCCTCCTCCGTCACATCAGCAGCCGGGCACAGGCGCACCGAGCGGTTGACAATGGCGACATGCTTCGAGTTATTCAACACCGAGTCGATATCGTGACTTACAATGACGACAGCACAGCTTTCGTTGATACGCGACAGCATCGTGTAAAGCTGGGTCTGGAAATGCCGGTCTATATAAGTGTTAGGCTCGTCAAGCACAAGCACTTCCGGACCGGACACGATTGCACGTGCGAGGAGCACCCTTTGCAGTTGCCCTCCGCTCAGCTCACCTATATGGCGGTGCTGAAGATGGTCTATCTCCAGCGTGTGCAGCACCTCACGCACCCTCTCCTGCTGCCGTCCGGCGTATGAGGCATACGGACGCAGCGAGGGCTTCAGTCCTGACAGCACCACGTCGTGCACGGAGACGGGGAACTTCCTGTCCAGACTGGTGTATTGGGGCAGATAACCCATCGACAGGCTTTTCACCGTGTTGCCGTCGCGCATGTAGCGCACAGACCCCGACATCGGACTCATCAGACCGAGCAACACCTTTATCAGACTTGTCTTTCCGCATCCGTTGGGACCGACAATGCCGAGGAAGTCGCGCTCCTTCACGCTTATGCTGACATCGCGCAGCACCACCTTGCCGTCATATCCCACCGACATGCCGTCAGTCTCTATGACAGACCGTTCTCTCATCTCAGACATCTTGCTACCTTTACCATTTCCTTCTGCCAGTCATATCCGAGCGGATCGATCTCCGTCATCACCGTCCCGGTACTTTCGGCAACACTTGATATATTTCCGTTTGCGAACTCCTTCTGCACAAAAAACACCTTGGCACGCCCGTTCCTTGCCCTGTTTATCACACTCTGCATCTGTCGCGCGCTCGGCTCGCGGTTCTCCTCCTCCAGCGGAATCTGCGTAAGTCCGAAGTCGCGGGCGTAATACGTGAGCACGGGATGATAGATGAGGAAAGTGCGGTGCGACGCTTTCTCCGTCAGACGCCTCACCTCCGAGTCCACACGATTGATAGAGTCGACAAGACTATCAAGGTTTTTCTTGAAATAGATGCTGTCTTTCTTGTCTATCCTCACAAGTGCCCTGTATATGTTTCCGGCAATTATGCGCGCATTGGCGGTACTCATCCATGTGTGCGGATCGGCTATTCCGTTTTCTGTCTTCACCAATGATATGCCATCGGAAGAATCCACAACGATGGCGTGGGGTGCGTTCTGCTCGAGCTTTTTCATCCAGGTACGCTCGAAACCTATGCTCCCCACCTTCACATACAGCACACTTCGCGAGAGGTTCACCATCTGTCTGGCTGAAGGCTCGTATGTCTCCGGGTTGCCTCCTTCAGGCACCATGGTCGCCACATCAAACCTGTCTCCTGCTATGCGTTCGGTGAAATATCTCAACGGTTCTATAGTTACCGTAATCACACGCTTGCCTGCGTCAGGTCCGCGACGGTCGCTGCACGAGACCGCCACAGACAGTATTGCCAACAAAAAAAGGATGTTATATTTTTTCATCATCAGAATATTAGTTCGACTCCGTACGCGAGAAACACGTATCTGAGCATCTTGCCGACGGATATGCTTATTACTGAAATGAGCACGTTGGCCCTCATCAGTCCGAGCATTATGGTTATGGCGTCGCCAAGCACGGGAATGAAAGCGAAGAAACCGACCCATGCCCCGCGTCCCGCCATGAAACGCTCGGCGCGCGACAGGCTCTCCTTGCTCACATGCAGATAGTGCTCTATCCAGTAAAGCTTGCCCAGACGGCCGATGCCGTAATTCATTATTGAACCGGCGACATTGCCTATCGTCCCGTAAACGACAAGCGGTCCGGGCTGCAATCCGGCTGCCAGCAGTCCCACCATGACCGCCTCACTGCTGAAGGGCAGTATGCTTCCGGCAAGAAAGGCGGATATGAGCATGCCCCAATATCCCCAATTAATCAAGAAGTCTATGAAGGCATCCATATACCATAAATTGTCATTAATAATATCGAAAGGACTATGACAAAAAACGAGACGTTTGTCAGTCGGGTGTTGGTGAACACGATGTAATGGGCAATCAGGGGCGCGGTGTTGACAACCATGATGCCTGTAAGCTCCGAGTAAAGATTCGGCTGAAGCGCCAGCAGCGCAATCACGTATATGCCTGTAATGGAAAATATCTCATAAATCATGCGGGTGCGTATCTTGTCCTTATAGCTGTTTCTGTGGAAATGCACGATACCGACGACCATAAACAGGGCAAGCATGGCAAGAACCATGATTCTGCCGTCAGTCAGCACGGTATGGTCGAACAGCTTTCCGAATTCTGCCAGCTTGCGGAAATGGGCGGCAAGAGCCTCCGGATTTCCGGTGTATATGTGATAACTGGCAAGAAACCAATAAGGGAAAAGCAGTCCGATGACTGATGCGAAGAATGTGCGTATGTTGCCTGCAAGAACATTTGTGAACAGCAGAATCCACATCAGAGGGACCAGAAAGAACACATGGACAGACATTGTGCTTGCCAGTCCTATCATAAGAAAGGCATAGAACACAAGCCCCATGGAACTTTTGTTCTGGTAGGCATGAAAAAAGAACATGTAGAACACGATGAAACACAACTGTGTCAGAGCCGACGATACAGGAGACACAAGAAGTCCGGACATCAGGAAAAGCACGATGTACGAGCATGAGACCATACGGCTGTATACGCGGATGATGGCGTTGGAGTTGTTCAGCTCCACCATGAGGTAGGAAGACACCGCCAACACGGCAAACTGAATCCAAAGATTCCGCTCAGCCAGTCCGCACGCCATGCTCATCAGTAAGGCATATACCGCTGTGACAGGCAGTGCGAAACGGCTTTCAGCCACTATGTTCTGTATTCTCTTTTTTGCCAAAATTATATTATGAGTTTGTTATCCTGTTATGCCACAGGCATGCGTTCAGCGACACCGGGCTTACAGATCCTGCCCGATGTCTCTTCTGAAATATTTGTCCGTAAAATTGACGAGACGCGCCCCTTCAAACGATTTCGCCAACGCCTCCTCACGGTTCTGACCGTAAGAGCATACTGCGATGACACGTCCTCCGCTCGTAACGACGTTGCCGTCTTTCAACTGTGTACCCGCATGGAACAGCACCGAGTCCTTCACCTTGTCCAGACCCTCAATGACATAACCCTTCTCATATTTCTGCGGATAGCCGCCGCTGACAAGCATCACACACACTGCGGCACGCTCGTCAAACTCAATTGTCTTCTTGTCGAGGCTGCCGTCAGCCACTCCTTCAAACAGGTCGACAATGTCGCTCTTCAACCTCAGCATGACGCTTTCTGTCTCCGGGTCGCCCATGCGGCAGTTATATTCTATCACCAAAGGGTCACCGTCAACGTTTATGAGACCGAAGAAGATGAATCCCTTATAGTCTATTCCTTCCTCGGCAAGTCCGTCGACAGTAGGACGGATGATGCGGTTCTCCACCTTCGACATCCATTCCGGAGTGGCGAAAGGAACGGGCGACACGCTTCCCATGCCACCGGTGTTGAGTCCGGTGTCGTGTTCTCCGATGCGCTTATAGTCTTTTGCCTCCGGCAATATCTTGTAGTTCCTTCCGTCTGTAAGTACAAAGACCGAGCACTCTATGCCGCTGAGATACTCCTCGATGACTACCCTTGCGGAAGCGTTTCCGAACATACCGGCGAGCATTTCCTTCAGTTCCTTTCTGGCTTCATCAAGTGTCGGCAGGATGAGAACGCCCTTTCCGGCGCACAGTCCGTCAGCCTTCAGCACATAAGGGGCTTTCAACGTTTCCAGAAAAGCGAGTCCTTCCTCAAGTGTCTCACCCGTAAACGTGCGGTATTTTGCGGTCGGTATGCCGTGCCTTTGCATAAAACCCTTGGCAAAATCCTTCGATCCCTCAAGCACGGCACCTGCCTTTGACGGTCCGATGACGGGAATGGAAGATGTGCGCGGGTCGTTCTTGAAATCATCATATATGCCTTTCACCAACGGGTCCTCCGGTCCGACGACAACCATTCCGACGCTGTTTGCGACAGCAAATTCCTTCAACGCCTCAAAGTCGTCTGCCTTTATGTCAACATTCTCTCCACATCCGGCGGTGCCGGCATTACCGGGAGCGATAAACAGTCTGTCCACTTTCTCACTCTGGGCGATTTTCCATGCAAGGGCATGCTCGCGTCCTCCACTTCCAAGCAAAAGAATATTCATAAGCTATCTCTATTTGTTTACGTTTTGTCAATACAACACATAACGGCAGACAGAGGACATCCGGCTGCCGCATTATCACGTTTATTTGAGGTAATCCTCAAAATATTGGGTTATTCTCTCATGCAGATGAACACTCTGACGTCCTCGCATGTTGTGCGGTTCACCCGGATATACGAAGAAGTCGGGCTGTGTTCCGGCTGCTATGCAAGCCTGAAGGAAAGACAGGCAGTTCTGCGGAACGACCACAGGATCGTTCATTCCGGTGATGATCTGCAGTTTTCCTTTAAGGTTCTTTGCCTTATAAAGCAGACTGCTTTCCTTGTAACCGTCGGGGTTGGTCTGCGGAGTGTCCATGTAGCGTTCACCGTACATCACCTCATAATACTTCCAGTCGATGACCGGACCGCCAGCCACGCCAACCTTGAAAACGTCAGGATAGGTGGTCATAAGAGATGTGGTCATGAATCCGCCGAAGCTCCATCCGTGCACACCGAGGCGGTCGGCATCGACGTAAGGAAGTGTCTTGAGATAGCCGACACCGCAAATCTGGTCTTTCATTTCCTCGACACCGAGATGTCTGAATGTCGCCTGCTCGAAGTCACGGCCGCGGTCTGACGAGCCACGGTTGTCAAGAATGAACACGATGTAACCTTTTTGCGCCATGTAGGTTTCCCATCCGCGGCTCCAGAAATGCCAACGGGCTTCTACGTTTCTTACGCCAGGTCCGCCATAGACATAGACCACTGTGGGATATTTCCTGGACGGGTCGAAGTCGTGAGGTTTCACCATACGGTAATAAAGATCGGTGTTTCCGTCGGCTGCCTTTATCGTTCCCGATGTGAACTGCGGCACGGCATATCCCTTCCAAGGGTCGTCCGCAACGAAGTAGCTCACTCTTTTTGCCGACTTCGTATCTATTATATCAATGTTGCGCGGAACGTCAGGCTCGGTGTAATTATCTATTATCAGACTGCCCTTAGGAGACAAAGCGAGCCTGTGACCGTCACCGCTGTTGGCATGACAACCCTTGCCGTTATCAAGCAGTCTGCGCTTTCCGGTCGCCACATTGACCGAATAGATGTTGTTCTGAATGGGACTGCACTCCGTAGAAAGGATTATGGCAGACTTGTTCTTCACGTCAAATCCCATCAGTGCGAGCACCACCCACTTGCCGCTTGTAAGCTGTTTCGGCTCGCCGCCCTGCGTACTCAACAGGTAAAGATGGTTGTATCCGTCGCGCTCGCTCTGAAGTATGAACTTGCTGCTGTCCCATGGCAGGAAAGCGACAGGATTGACCGGGTGTACGTATTTGTCATGATGCTCATGATATAATGTCTTCACCTTGTTGCCTGTCTGTGCGTCATAGGCGTCGAGACTTGCGTCGGTCTGGTCGCGGTTTACTTCTATCAGATATATCTGTCTGCCGTCCGGAGTCCACGAGATGTTTGTGAAGTATCTGTCTTTCGGGTCGCCCACATTCAGATAAACCGTCTTTCCGGTCTTCAGACTGTAGACACCTACAGTGACCTCATGGCTTGTCTCTCCAGCCATAGGATATTTCTCAGGCTCCAATGTCGCTATGCGCGTGTCTATATTCACAAGAGGATAGTCTGTCACCATGGACTGGTCCATGCGGTAGAAAGCCAGACTCTGTCCGTCGTTGCTCCAGAACAGACCTTTATTTATTCCGAACTCGTTGCGGTGGACACTCTGTCCGTACACAATATCTCTCGACCCGTCGGTCGTAAGCTGCACTGTCTTGCCGTCCTTGCCCACAACAAACAGATTGTCGTCCTTTACATAAGCGAGCGTCCGGGACACTGCGTTCCATTCTTCCGCCTGCATTCCCTGACCGCTGGCATAGGATGCCGCCACCTCCTTCTTCTTCCAGTCAACCAGCACTCTCATGTGTCCGTTGGTGAGCATCACTATGTTCTTGTCAGCATAAGGGAACTGCGCGCTGTAAAGACTGCGTATCTTGCCGTCCTTGCCGAGGCCTTCCTTTTCTATCACATTATTTATATCGTCGAGCGTGAACAGCTGTTTCTCGTCGGCATTCTTAGGATTGACGGCACTGCACTTGTCGTAGTCGTTATGGACAAGAGTCTCTCCCCACCACGCTGTGTACCTGTTCTTCGGCGACATATTGTAATAGTTGTTGCCGCCAAAGTTAAGATCCTCCAGTGAAAACTGCTTCAGCTGTGCGCCCGCATTGCCAAAATACATGCTGAAAATAACCAATAATAAAGTTGAAAACTTAATCCTCATCTGCCGGTCTCCTTTTTATGAATTTACCAAAATCACGTTCCTCGCGCTTGCCTCCGCGTCCGAAATGCTTTCCCCCGCGCTCCGTCTTTCTGAAATCACGGCGTGACGGTTTTCTGTCAGAGTCGTCCGAGGCATCCCGGTTTCTTCCGACGTTGCGGCGTTCAGGCGTGTTCTTCATCCGCTCTATGGAATAGAACTTGAACGAACGGATGTCTGCGGCTTCGTTCTCCTCCTCCTCATCGATGCGCTTCTTGAACTCGCGGTTTTTCTTGAAACGGTGTTTCTCAGCCATCTGTCTCTTTTCCTCATCGGTCTTGACTACTCCGCCCTCTGACCTGAACTCCTTCATCCTGCCGCCGAACATGGTGTACTTCCTGAACTCACACTCCAAAGAGCCGTTATATACAGGAATCTTTATCGACGGTTTCAGACCAATCTGGTCGAAGCATTCCTCACGATAGCTCAGCACCCACGCCTCATTGTCGGTGAACTCATGCTTCAGCCGCTCGCCTATCATCCTGTATGTGGCAAGCAGATTGGGCGTGGAGATGCGCTCTCCATAAGGCGGATTGGTGACGATGATGCTCTTGTTTGCCGGTTTTTTGAAATCAGCGAAGTCGGCTTCTTCCACAGTTATGTCGCCCGTAAGGCCTGCCGCCCTCACGTTAAGACGCGCTGTGTTTACCGCCTTCACGTCGATGTCGTATCCGTAGATGTGATGTTTGAACTCCCGTTCCTGCGAATCGTCGTTGTAGATGTTGTCGAACAGCTCCTTGTCAAAGTCGCTCCACTTCTCAAAAGCAAACTCCTTGCGGAATATGCCCGGGCTCATGTTGTGGGCGATAAGCGCAGCCTCAACAAGCAGGGTGCCCGATCCGCACATCGGATCGATGAAATCGCACTCACCGTGCCAGCCCGTCATGAGTATCATTCCGGCAGCAAGCACCTCGTTGAGAGGAGCCTCGACAGACTCCTGCCTGTAGCCTCTGCGGTGCAGGGATTCTCCGCTTGAGTCGAGCGAGAGCGTGGCGTTGTCCTCGGCAATATGTATGTTAAGGCGTATATCCGGATTGCTCACCGAAATATTCGGTCTTGTTCCTGTGTTCTCCCGGAACTGGTCTACAATGGCATCCTTAACCTTATAGGTCACGAATCTGGAGTTTCTGAACTCCTCCGAATAGACTACCGAATCGACAGAAAAGGTCTTTCCTTTTTCTATAATCCCGCTCCAGTCTATTTTTTTCACCTCATTATATACGTCATCTGCCGAACGTGCCTTGAAGTGGCTTATGGGTTTAAGAATCCGTATGGCAGTGTGCAACTGGAAATTCGCACGGTACATCATTTCCTTGTCGCCCGTAAACGAAACCATGCGGCGTCCTGTCTTGACATTGTTGGCTCCCATCTGTATCAGTTCTTTTGCAAGAACAGGCTCAAGTCCCATAAATGTCTTGGCTATGAGTTCAAATTCGTTCATATCTGTTTTTTGTGTTATATTCAGTCATTTCTTATTGTCCGCGATGTGTCACCGTGTATTCCAAGTGCTTGCGGCTACACATCATGCCCATGCGTTCTTGCTATCTTAGTGTTGGGCTTCATGTCTTCCGTCACCCATTCATTGGCTCCCACCACGCAGCCCTCGCCTATCGTGACACGTCCCAGGATTGTGGCATTGGCATAAATCACCACGTTGTTCTCTATTATAGGGTGGCGCGGTATGCCCTTTATAGGGTTTCCCATACTGTCGAGCGGGAAGCTCTTGGCGCCGAGCGTCACTCCTTGGTATATCTTGACATTGTTTCCGATGACGCATGTCGCGCCTATCACCACTCCCGTGCCATGGTCTATTGTGAAGTATTTGCCAATGGATGCTGCGGGATGGATGTCTATTCCGGTCTCCGAATGAGCCATCTCGGTGATAATCCTTGGTATGAGCGGCACCCCGAGCAGATAGAGCTCGTGAGCCAGACGATAGTTCACAAGAGTCTTGATGATGGGATAGCACGAGATGACCTCACCGCAGTTCTCCGCCGCCGGGTCACCGTAGTATGCCGCAGTGACGTCAGTCGAGAGTACACTTCTTATTTCAGGAAGACGCGAGATGAGTTCCGCCGACAGTTCTTCCGCCCTTTCCGAAAGCCCCGTATTGTCGTCCGGAGCATCCTCGCTGCAACAGTCGCTGAAGCAAAGTCCTGCCTCTATCTGGTCGGAAAGCAGTCTGTGCAGCTTCTCGACGTTCACACCTATATGATAACGAATGGTTTTTGAGTCGAATGATGAATTACCGTAATAACCGGGAAACAGTATTGCCCGCGCCAGTGATATTATTTCTTCAAGCACCTTACCGGAAGGAAGAGGACTTCCGTCGCGATGATGATGACATATGCCTTTCAGCGATTCCGGTGCCGAAAGTCTGTCAACCGTCATTGTGAGCACATGAGTCAATTGTCCGTTACTCATTTCTTGCAATTGTGTATCAACATTTCATATGAAGCCATGCTCCTACAACTATCTCAGGCTATCTGCCGTCCCATGGCTCAAAACATATTATTCCGCCACAAAATTAATAATAATTATCTGAAAAAACAGCACAAACATTAAATAAAAATATAACGTAATGGCAAAAGCGGCGCATGTGTTCCGGCTCGTCTGACGGTGCGCCTGAGAGTGTGAAAGGAAAGGTGTGTTTGTAACACAATTGTAACATGTGTTTAAAAACACTGTAATATGACGGCTATAAATTTGCGGACTGAAAAAACATATGTGACAATTTTATAAATTTGTATGGAAACAGTTTATCTATGTATTGTTGTCTTTCTGCTGTGTCTGGCAGTATTCGACCTGTTTGTGGGCGTCAGCAATGATGCCGTGAACTTCCTCAACAGCGCCGTCGGAGCAAAGGTTGCGAAATTCCGCACGGTGCTTGTCATCGCATCGCTTGGTGTGGCAGTAGGAGCCGTCATGTCGTCGGGGATGATGGATGTGGCACGTCACGGCATCATGAGTCCGAACAACCTATCGTTCAACGAGGTGATGACCATATTCCTTGCGGTGATGGTGACGGACGTGATAATCCTCGACATGTTCAACACTCTGGGCATGCCTACCTCCACCACCGTGTCGCTCGTGTTCGAGCTGTTGGGCGGAACGTTTGTGCTTGCCACCATAAAGATGATAGGCGACGGCTCGCTGGGCTACGGAGACCTGCTCAACACAGACAAGGCTCTTAGCGTAATCATCGCCATATTCGTGAGTGTCGCGATAGCGTTTTTCTTCGGTATCGTGGTGCAATGGATTTCGCGAATCATCTTCACGTTCAATTATAAGAAGCACAGCCGCTACACCATAGCCATATTCGGAGGCATAGCGTTCACCGCACTCGCCTACTTCATCTTCCTGCAGGGACTCGGCAAGTCGCCTTACATTGAGGCAAGCATACGCGAATGGATAACGGCAAACACCCAGATGCTGCTCGTCTACACATTCATAGGCTCTACGCTCATCATGGAAGTGCTCCATCTGATGCGTGTAAACGTATTCAAGTTTGTGGTTCTCATGGGCACGTTCGCACTCGCAATGGCATTCGCCGGCAACGACCTTGTGAACTTCATAGGAGTGCCGCTTGCCGGACTCGACTCGTACAACGACTTCATGGCAAACGCCAACGGCGCGTCAGCCGACTCCTTCCTCATGACATCGCTCATGGAAAGCGCAAAGACTCCGCCCATATATCTCATAGCTGCGGGTGTGATAATGATAATAGCGATGGCGACATCGAAGAAAGCCCACAACGTGATAAAGACCAGCGTGGACCTCTCACGTCAGGATGAGGGCGACGAGATGTTCGGTTCGAGCCGCGCAGCACGCAGCATAGTACGCGCCACACAGGACGCCGACTCAGTGATAAAGCGTTACATTCCGCAGAGACTGAAGCAATGGATAGACAGCCGTTTCAACAAGAACGAGGCTGAACTGAGCGAAGGCGCTGCATTCGACATCGTACGCGCCGCAGTGAATCTGGTGCTCGCTTCCATGCTCATCACCATAGGCACCAACTACAAACTGCCTCTGTCAACGACATACGTCACATTCATGGTGGCAATGGGTTCAAGCCTTGCCGACCGCGCATGGAGCCGCGAGAGCGCCGTGTTCCGCGTGACAGGAGTGCTGAGCGTCATCGGAGGATGGTTCATAACGGCAGGAGCAGCCTTCGCGGCATGTGCCATAGTGTGCCTGCTGATGTTCTACGGAGGCATAGTGATACAGGTGGCGTTCATGATACTCGTGGTTTATCTCCTCGTACGCAGCAACCGCCAGTATAAGAAGAAGGAGAAAGAGAGCGGCAAGAGCAACATGTTCCGACTGATGATGCGCACACGCGACCCGGAAATAGTATGGGACCTGCTCAACAAGCACGTAAGCAAGACGCAGAGCTTCGTGGCACGTTTCACCATAGAACAGTTCAACAAGATAATCGACGGTCTTGAAAACGAGAAGCCGAGCGTGCTGCGCCACGTACAGCGCGAACTGAGAAACGAGAAAGAGGAGCTGAAGAAATACCGCCGTCAGGAGCTGCTCGCACTGAGGAAAGTGCCAAGCGACATAGCAATAGAACGCAACACATGGTTCCATCTCGGCATAAACTCATCAGAACAGTACATATACTGTCTGCGGCGCATGCTCGAACCGATAAAGGAACACGTGGACAACAGCTTCAACCCGATACCTGAGATATTCGTGAACGAGTTCAGACCCATACGCGAGAAGATAAACGAACTGATGCGGCAGACCGAGAACATCATCTCGACAGGGCAGTATGAGAACTACCGCGAGGTGCTCGCCAACGCCGACGCATGCAAAGACCTGCTGTCGACCGTGCGCAAGCGGCACATCAACCGCATACAGCAGAGCGACGACAGCGACTTCAAGGTGTCGCTCGTATATCTGAACATATTGCAGGAAAGCCAGCAGCTGCTAAGCAACATGCGCCATCAGCTGAGAGCCGCGAAGAAGTTCATAGTAAACTGAAATACCTGTTTTTAAACTTTCAACCGATACGTCCGGAGCAGAACACAATCAGCTCTGGACGTTTTCCGTTTGTCATACGACTGAGAAAAGCATGACGCCTGCCTGCGATACAGGCAGACATGAAACTGCACAAACGCATGGCATACCATACCGGCACACTCATGACTCACTGCGGAGAACGCTCCCAGTCAAGCAGGAAAAGGCGTACTGGTGACATGCCACGGATGTCGCCGGAAAGCTTAACCGGCACGATGACAATAAAATGAAAACGGTATGGCAAGACTGTACGGTTTTTCCGCTCTTGCAGGAAAGCCTGTTCCGCACTGCGGAAGAGCCCGTTTGAGACCACGAAAGAGGCTTTTCCGCACCGTGAAAGAGCCTCTTTCGCAACGTCATATGCACCATATGCCGACACGAAACCATAATTGTCTGATTATCAGAGAAATGTGCACAAACAAAGAATCAGGAAATATTGTTCTGGAATTCCGATTGCAGCTGATTGTGACACTTATGGATTTTTGCATCGGAAAGGCACGGAACGACAAAAGAGACGGGAAGAGCGTATGGCATGACAAATGAATAACGCATCATGGAGGAAACCGCTCCGCGCTGACATCACCGCCAGACACTGATGAGGTCTGTATGCCGTTACGGGGCGACAAGGCACATACCGTGGTGAACGAATACGGCGCATCGCCTGAGGCAATGCGCCGTACATATTATTTTACGAACCATTCTGCAGTCATAAGCTAATGCCGCAGAACGCAAATGTCGGATTAGAAGAGTTTTGACGGATAAACGCCTTCGTCGATAAGAGACTGTATCTTGTCTACAACAGACTGACGGTCGGCTGCATATGTCACGCCAAACCACTTGCTGGTCGTATCGAGCACTTTCACCGTAGCGGTTTTCTCATTGATAAGCTTGTTCACCATCAACGGGATGAAGAACTCAGCCTTGAGGTTCTCCATGTTTTTCGGATCGGAGAGGAACTCCTTGAAATAAGCCTCACTGTGCTCGAAATAGTCGGGAGTGAATCCCCACATGTTCATCGACACAGGCGTGTTGTCCTCAACAGCTACCCACTCTCCCTGCTCGTCCTTATAGCACACAGGACCGTTCACGCGCATTATCTCGGTGCGCTCCACAACAGTGGTGAGGTTCTCGTCGGCGTCCTTGGAGCAGATGCCACGTGCCACCGTACCGTTCTCAGACAGTGTGTTGCCTACGCGGAAGCCCACCATCGCATACTTGTTCTGCGAACCTTCAGGCAGCTCGGAGAGGAACTTGCCTATCACCTGGAATGCGTCGCGATTGTAGAAATCGTCGCAGTTGATTACGCAGAACGGTTCCTTGATAATGTCTTTTGCCATGAGCACGGCATGGTTTGTGCCCCACGGTTTGACACGACCCTCGGGAACAGAGAATCCCTCCGGCAGATCCTCAAGCGACTGGAAGCACAGTTCTGCGGGGATATGACCCTCGTACTTGGAAAGAATCTTATCGCGGAAATCCTGCTCGAAATCCTTTCGGATAACAAACACGATTTTGCCGAATCCGGCTTTGATGGCGTCGTATATGGAATAATCCATTATTGTCTCGCCATTAGGTCCTAAACCGTCCAACTGTTTCAATCCACCGTAGCGGCTGCCCATACCAGCTGCAAGAAGTAATAATGTAGGCTTCATAATATGTTATTGTTTATATTGTTAATAATTCTGGTTGCAAAAGTAACAAATAAGAATGAGAAAACGAAAAGCGCGGAGCAGTTTTTTGCCCCTGACACACATTAGCCGATGCATCGCTCCGCACATACTCCGTCTCTCCCCATGCATGTTGTCAGAACGGATAGCCTATGGCAAAGTGCAGGCTCTGTCCGTCGCGGAACGACGATATGTTGTAGAAACCGCTCTTGTACGGCACGTGAAGACCCACACCCCAGTCAAGGCGCAGCACGAAGAACTCAAGGTCATATCGCAGACCGACGCCTGTTCCCAGCGCGGTTTCCTTCAGCAGGTTCTTCACCTTGAACAAGGAATTTGTGCGGTAGCCGTCGTCACGCAATGCCCACACGTTGCCCGCATCGAGGAACGTGGCTCCGTAGAGATTGCCGAACAGGCGGAAACGGTACTCGAGGTTGGCTTGCAGCTTAAAGTCTCCGGTCTGATCCATATACGACGTACGCTCGCTGTCGGTGTGATAAGCACCGGGTCCGATGCTGCGCACATTGAAAGCCCTTATGCTGTTGGCTCCTCCCACATAGAACTGCTCACTGTAAGGCGCGCTTTCAGAATTGCCGTACGACCATATGAGTCCGGTGCTGACGTGCCCCACAAGCTGACTGTGGTCGCCCACTGCCCATGTCTTGCTGAAGTCGGTCTCTATCTTGAAGAACTGCGCATAAGGATTCTTGAACATCTGCTTGTACTTGCTGTTCCATTTTTTCCCCGCAGCCAGATAACCGAGTGAAAGCAGATTGGACGCCTCGCTTACCACCACCTGCCAGTAAATGGGGTTGCGGTAGGTGGCAGGACTGGAATAAGTGTATGAGTAACGCATCTTAGGCACGAACTGGTCAGCCATTGTCACGAGCAGATACGGGTTCTCGTTCATGACATCTCCGAACGCCTCGGTCATGTGTGTCATGTATTCATATTGCAGGATGAGCGGACTGAACTGATGGACAGACGTGGCAGTGCGCTGGAAATTGTATGTGAGCTCGCCCGAAACAATATGTCTTTTGAAATATCCGGAGCGGTTGATGACGCTCGACGATGCCTTTAAGATTGTGGAAGGAGTGTTGTACCACCGCACACGACGCCAGAAAGGAAGGACGAGACGCGGAAGCTCTAATGACACGTTTGCGCCATACTCATATGAATTCATCTCCGAACTGCTGCCGTCAGCGTTGTGTCCGGTCTGCCACTCATATGAGCCGTTGATGTTGATGTCGAGTTTCTCTCCCCCTCGGAAGGCGTTGCGACGGCTTATACTTATGACGGTTCCCGGTCCGAGTTTGCCGCTCGTCTTGCCGACCATGTTTGCCTCGACATAGAAATCGTAAGGTTTGTCGAACACACAACTGAGGGTCATGTCGAGCGTATCACAACTCAATGTGGTGTCACGGGGTGTAAACTTGAAATCTACAAAACTGAAAAGCCCGGTTCCGGTTATCTTACTTGCAGACTGCAGATAATCGTCGTGGCTGTAAAGTCTGCGCGGACGCAGCTTCTGGTCGCGCAATATGACACGCGTGCGGAGAGGCGGTTTGCGCCCGTTGAACCGCACTGTGAAGTATCTGTGCACAAGCGAATCGCTGAGCGTCTCCATGAAATCTTTCCGCAACTCGAGGTTGACCTTTCCTATATACCACTTGCGGCGCACTCCGTCGGGCACGCTGTCGGCAAACTGCAGGCGCAGCTGAACCGTATCAGCCACCGAGACGGTGTCGGCAAGATAGGACGCATAGCCGGGCTGGTAATAATAATATCCGTTATTGCGGAACACGTTGCTCAGACGTGTACGCTCGGCATCAAGCACCGAGACTTTGAAAGGGTCGCCCGGATGTATGAGTGTCTCGCCGAGTGAGGAGCGTATAAGAGAGTCGGCTCGCGGCGGGAAATTGACATATCTCAGCGAATCTATCCTGTAGAGATTGCCCAGACTGACAGTATAGCCTATCTTTGCCTTCTTCGGGTTTTTCTGAGTGATGACTTCATATTCCACATTTGAGTCGAAATAACCGTTGGAACGGAGAAGCTCATTCGCCACCTTGGCGCGAAGCTCCGGATTGACCCGGCTCATCAGCACGGGAGGCTTACCGAACGACTTGGTCATCCACTTCGAGAAGACAGAGCGCGACTTGGAGAACGCATTCCATATCCACAGTCCGTAAGGAAACGGAGAGCGGTGGTAAGAACTTCCGAACAACGCTCCGTTGGGAGCCGTGGCGAGCGCAGCCTCCACCTCTTCCTGCACGGCAAGAAAATGGTCGTTCTTCTCGTAGTCCTTGTATTCTATCTTCGTCAGACCGACAAACAGCTGGTCGTCCTCAGGAATGTTCTTCGTGCTTGAACACGACATCAGCATTCCCGATATTATAAGAACGACGCATAATGAGAATCTATCTGTTGTTTTCATCTTTGCTTACTGTAACAGAATCTTTTGGCATATTTTTGTCAGAATTGTCCTTGCTCTTGAATCTGAATATGTCTGTGAGACGCTGCAACTTGCGTCTCCACATGAAACCTCCGCCGTATTTGCCGACATAACCCTCAAGCCAGTCATAGCTGTCGCGCTCATAAAACAGCTTGAGATACTTGTTGGAATTCTGGCTGAGACGGTATTCGAATGTCACGTTGTCGAAGAACGTATTGTTCTGATTCTCCACTTCGGCTCCTGTAGAGACCTTTCCTCCAATGACAATATTGAGCCGGTTGTTCCAGAACCGTTTGGAGAACTTGAACGAATAGTCCGTCTGCACCTGTCCGCTGCTGAGCGTTGTGTTATCCATACCGAAACTGAGGTCGAGCGTACGCAAGGCATTTCCCGATATGGAGTTTATCTGACTGTTGAGGAATGCGCTCAAGGCACTGTTCATGGAGAATGAACTTGTGTTGCCGTCGGCAAGATACATACCGGTTGTAAGCATGGTGACGGCAAGTTTTCCCCTGTTCTCCTCAGACATGGTCTGGAGCTGATTGTGTATTGTCATATCCTCCGGCGCATCAATGATGAATTTCAGTCCCATATCGTTAAGCGTCTTTGTGATGACCACTCCACAATTGAACAGTACACTGCGTCCCGCATCTCCGTCAGTAGAGACATTTGTCTTGGTCTGCTCCGTAGCCGTGATGTTGAGTTTCGGGTTCATCGGATCGCCCATAAACTCTATGTAACTGCCATCCTGTATGACAAAAGTCTTCAATGGAATCACCGGAAGCGAATATTTCATCTCACCGTTGCTCAAGGTGTATCTTCCCGTAAGCCGCAGGTTGTCTACAGCGTTATACTGCATACGCAGGTCTCCTCCGCCAATGAGGTCGACATAGTTTGAGTGGCTCTCGTTAAGCGCGCACATGATGTGTGCGCCCTCATCGATGCTCATTGTGAGATCCATGTCTATGCCTGTAAGCGGCGGCCGAGTGACAATGTCTTCCGTGGAGTCGTTGAGATTGACAAACTTGACGAGTCCGTCAAGCTGATTGTCGGTGGTCAACGGTGAGTCGCGCAGGATGTATGTCATATCTGTCGAGCCGAGCACATCAAGCTTGCCCCTGATCTGCATGCTCTCGAGAGAACCTCTCATCATGGCGTAGAAGTTGACATACGCCTTGCCGTAAACCTCCGAGCGTCTGTTTTCCTTTGCGTTGACGAGGTGATAGTTCGTGGCACGTACACCGAGATCGAGATACATATTGTCCATATCAGCAAAATCAAAATATCCCGTAAGAGTCAGAGGACTGTTGTTCCGGGCATACATTTTATAGTCATCGAAAACAAGATTGCTGTTTGTTATAGGTACAGGGGTCTCGTCAAACCGGAGCCGGACACCATAAGGGATGCTGACAACATAAGCAGAGTCGAACCTGACCTCGCCGTTCACGACAGGTGAAGACAACGCCCCTTTTATTGACAGGTCTCCTCCGGCATATCCCCTAAGCCCGAAAGTGTGGTCTGGCATGAAACCATTGATTATCCGGAGCGGTGTGCGACTCAATGTAAGATCGGCATTGAGATAACCGTCATCCGCCGAATTGTAGCTGCCTTTAAGGGTGGCTATCTCCTCATCATTACATGAGAGGAAACCGTCTACGTAATGGCTGCCGTCCTCTTTCGGCATGTAGGCAAAGTCGCTTGATAAGTTGCCGATGCGGTTGCCTTCATAAACGAAGTTCTCTATGGATACAGACGACGAGATGTTTTTCTCATCAGCCGTGCTCACAAGATGGAAATCGCCGTTCAGTATTCCTGACATCTTGGGGACATACGGTATCACGGAAAGCACTTCATCAAGATTGAACTTGACCAGACCGACAGTTATGTCCTGAAGAGCCTCTGTACTGTCGTTCGTGAAAACACGGATTCCCATACCGTCATCAGCTCTAAGCCGGAGATTTGCGGAAATGCGCCTGTCGTCTCCGAAGAACAGATAGTTGTCCTTGTTTATCTCGAAAGGCTTGAATCCGAGTATCGGAGTGCCTCTGCTTCCAAAGCGTACGCGGATGCCGTTATCCGCCATAGCAGCATCTACACCCAAAGACACTCCCACTCGTTCCTTGTCGTCATACATGCGCACTCCCAAATAGATGCCGCGCTCATAGAAGGCTCCCCGGAAAAGGGTATTGAACACGTATTGCGGGTTTCCGGGACCGTTACGCACCTGACCGTTGAAATCTGTACGCAAGGTATCGGAATTCACTACCAGTCTTATGGTGTCAAGCCGCACACCTGAGACAACAAGCGAATCGATGGCGATGTTTCCGTTAATTCCGTCTGACATGGATGAGCGCATATCTATCTGAGCATGCTTCATGTCGAAACCGAACCTTTTGAGTGAGCGGCTGAAGAAGTTGTCACGTCCGGCACAGAAATGAAATCTCATGTGCGGGAAATTCTCACGCAGACGGGCTTGGTCTATATATCGTTCCTTCAGCTGTCTGGCTACCTCAGCCATCAGCTTCTGACCACTGCGCATTATTTTCTCATATCCTCCGGAGGCTCTGACCATCATATCGAAGTCACCGCTTCTCACTACAGCCGACGTTGAGTCAGTGCGTGTGAACGCATCTATCAGGACATCTTCCGGTGTATATACACGCGAACTGTCTGTCAAGGCAATATTGCGTATGCTTCCGCTTACACTGTGGTTTTTCTTAAAGTTGCTGGCAAAATCCATATCTGCTTTAAGAGACATCTCCGCAGGCACATCGAACACCCGAAGCCGATAAAAATCAATATTCTTTATATCACACGACAAATTGGCCCGCATACTCCTATGGCTCATCGCCGCATTGAGTGCCACACTGCCGTCAAGCAACTGGTTGTGGCTGTCGAGAGTGGCGCGCGCCTTGCCTTTGTCGAGAACTGCGTTGAATGTTATACCTGATAGATTATAAACAGAATAGACGAAGTCGGACACAATGGCATTGACATTGAGTCGCGTATGTGATGAGCGAAAATCGGTTCCTTTTCCGGACATGACGATACTGCCGGAGAATGGCTTGAATTCAAGAGACGGCATGAAATGGCTTATGTCAAGCCTTTCAGCCTCAGCCTTTGCCTTATAGGACATTCCGTCTGTATTCATGAATGCGGACAAATTTAATTTCCCTCCGCCTTCGGCAGCAGTGACATCCACATCATACTTCGTTCCTCTGGCAATGAGTTTCCCGTCAACGGATATGCCCTTTGGAATACGCAGAGCAGGACTGCCGACAAGAGAAGCGATGAAATCCATATTATAGGTTTTGGCTTTCAGATGAAGGTCAGCTCCTAACTTCTTGACATCGTTCAAATCCATAAGTCGCCCGTTACAGCTTATATCGAAAGCCGAGGGCAGTTTTATAACAATACCGTCAAGGCTTGCCCGTCTCATGTTTCCAGTCACAGAAGCTTTCACGGAAAGCGGATAGTTAGGCCATCTACGCATAAAGCCTGACGGCATTGAAGCCATAAAGCGGGACAGGTCCTGTTTGCCGAGCGATGCATCGAACAGTACATTGAGTTTTCCCGTGGATTTTTCTGAAAAGGCATTGAATGCGACATCAGCCCGAGCACGCACTGATGACTCGCTTGTACGCAATCGGAAATCGGGCATGTTAATCCTGGCGGAATCGAGTGAGACAGAGCCGCTGATTTCTTCCATGCGTATGCCGCTTTTCTCATAAAACGCGCACTCATTCATCCGAAGACTTAATGCCGTGTTGTGATAGACTACTGAATCGACCAACATGTTCAGTCCAGAAAGCGCGATATGGTTATAATCGAGACCGGAAACTGGTTTCTCGTAATTATTGTCATATGTTATCTTTCCGTTATCCAGCCTGAAACGACCTACTGTATATTTGCCTTCATGCAGGTCAAAACGTCCTTTTCCGACATTCACGTTGCCCATATAAGCAGACAGTTGGAGTGTGTCCCCGGGCATATGTACAGTAACGGAAGTGCGTGATATATCGAGTTTGTCAAGACATATTTTCCAGAAATTGGATGATTCTGAGGTATCTTCGGGGACACTGTCGTTCAACGCGACATCTATATTTGCGTCTGCCAGTGACACACTATTAAGACGCACTGTCTCCTTATTGAGATTTATACCATGGCTTATAAGTTCAAGACTGCCGAAATTTCCTCTTACACGCGCGCTCTCAACAAGTCCGACAGTATTCAGATTTACATCGCTAAGACTAAGACGGTCTATTTCAACCTGGCTTCTGAACAAAGGCAGAAGCCTTATATCTACAATAATGTTGCGAACATTTGCTATCGTATCTTTCTTACCAAAGAGAGAGTCAGACGGCTGTAGCACACACACACCGTTTACGCTTAAATCAATAGGGAACGCCAGTCTCACATTGTCGACGGATATGTCAAGTCCTGTCTTTTCGGATGCTGTTGATGTTACCTGTCTTACAATCCAGTTCTGAACAGGAGGTATATACAAAAGCACTGCCATGATGAAAAATATGGCGACCGGTATGAGCAAGACTATCAGTATCTTCTTAAAGATTTTCTTCATTGGCATGTCTTTGTATGTAAATCTGGAATATCTTATTCTGAAACGCGCATCCGCCTGTCACCGTCATGCTGTATGCATCAGGCGTTGCACACTATACCACGCCACAAAGGTTCATCTGGTAGTATGGCGTCGAAACTCATCAGTTGTTTTGAGACGGGATGTACGAATGTTATATTAGCCGAGACCAGCGATATGCTACCGTCCGGATTGCTGCGCCGTGCCCCGTATTTTAGGTCTCCCTTTATGGGACATCCTATGGAAGCAAGCTGACAGCGTATCTGATGATGGCGTCCTGTCTTCAATTCCACTTCCAGTAATGTATAATTATCTGTGTGTCCGGCTTCCTTATAACTTAGCACAGCCTTCTTTGAGTCCGGCACCTCATGATTGTAGCAATAGCTTTTATTCTGTTTCTCATTACGCACTAGCCAGCTTGTAAGAGTGTCTGCCGGTTTGGGAGGTTTGCCGGCTGTTAGCGCAAGATAGGTTTTATGCACGTCACCATTACGGAACATATCGTTCAGACGGGACAACGCTTTCGATGTCCTGGCAAACACCACGACACCGGACACGGGTCTGTCGAGACGATGAACCACGCCAAGAAAAACATTGCCAGGTTTGTTATACTTCTCTCTTATATACTCCTTGACAATATCAGACAGCGGCACGTCACCGGTCTTGTCACCCTGCACAATTTCCCCGCTATCCTTGTTTACAACGATGATATGGTTGTCTTCGTATAAAACCTTCATTGAGATTATCATTAAATATTATGCATAATCCATAAAATCTGCTTTGCGCATATATTACGGATTATGCATAATGAGCAAGACGCAAATTACATATTCATGCCACCGTCTACCTGTATCACCTGTCCGGTAACATAAGAAGACATGTCGGATGCAAGGAACGTTGCGACATTGGCAATATCCTCAACAGTTCCACCACGGCGCAATGGAATCTTCTTTATCCATTCCGCACGGATATTGTCAGGCAGAGCCTGTGTCATGGCTGTGTCTATGAATCCCGGAGCTATGGCGTTGGCGCGTATGCCACGACTTCCAACCTCCTGTCCGATACTCTTTGCAAGAGCTATCAGTCCAGCCTTCGAGGCGGCGTAATTGCTCTGTCCGGCATTTCCATGAACACCCACCACAGATGCCATATTGATAATAGAGCCACTCTTCTGACGCACCATGATAGGCGTGCATGCGTGGATGAAATTGAATGCAGACTTGAGATTAACGGCAATAACGGCATCCCACTGTGTTTCCGTCATACGCATCATCAGACCATCCTTTGTTATACCTGCATTGTTCACAAGTATATCAATGCTCCCGAAATCCTCATGCACCTTCTTGACAAGTTCTTCCGTCTCACCGAACATTGCCGCATTGCTTGCGTATCCCCTTGCTTTGACTCCAAGTGCAAGAAGCTCTGCCTCTGTCGCTTTTCCGTTCTCGTCAATAACAAGGTCTGTAAATGCGATGTTTGCACCTTCTGATGCAAATTTCAGCGCGATAGCCTTGCCGATACCGCGCGCAGCTCCTGTAATAAGAGCTGTCTTACCTGATAAAAGTCCCATTTTCTTTTTATTTATAAATAAACTATACAATAAATTGTCATTTGGCAGTGTTCTTTCCAAGGGCACCGTATACCACCTTAGCCACAAGCGGTTTGCTCGCCTCTTCTGTCATTCCATGTCCAAGGCGACCATATATGAACGGCACCTCAAGTCCCTTTATACAATAATGTGTGATATCGGCAACAAGATCCACATCCTCAATGTCAAACTCACCATCAGCCTTGCCTTCGGCATACACCTTACGGAAAAGCTCTATCTCATCTTCATCAAAATTCTTGCGCACCTTCTCCACCATCCAAATGTTCCGGAAAAATTCGGCACGCAGATTACCATTGCGCACCACCGTTTCTCTTATCATACTGAGGTGCGTATAAATGAGTTTTATAATCTTGTCTTGTGGTCGTATCTTCATGGCCGCCACTTCATCCAGCTTGTCGGAAAGCCGTTCCAACTCAGACTCTATCACAGCCGAATACACGTCTTCCTTCCTATTAAAATATGTATAAAGCGTACGGCGTCCTTTACCTGATGCGACAGCAATGTCATTCATTGTCGTATTGGCAATTCCGTTTTTTGCAAACAACTGCCGTGCCACATCCACCAGCTTCTGTCGTGTTTTAGATACTGACATACATTATTATTGTTACGTTCGCTTCATCCGTATGCACATACTGGACTGCATGTGCAAAAATAAAATATTAATTTTATATATGCAAATAAATATATGATGATTTATGTTTTTTATACCATCGTATTCTGAAACACAAGTAAAACTTCAATATGATTTCAGTATGGCATATTATCATAAGCACACAAATGCATTTTTAGTACAGAAATAAAGAAAATGCGGAAGCAATCTACAGGAATTCACGGCAATATACACAAACCTGACAATGTACGATAACACATAAAACATGATCATGAGGACTAAAATTCTACTCATATTAAAGCTGTAATGTCGTTCCATAACGCATTAAGCCGAACAACTTCCACGCATAACAGCATGAAATATCTTTAAATATAAAAAACATGTTTCATTCGTTTCAAGACTGACTTCACAATATATGCAAAACCCTGATTTACTTACTGATACACGCCATATATAAAACCAGAACCCGTGAGATATCCGATTGATATTCCACTAACTTTCTACAACAATTTTGCATAAAAATAAAAAAAATCACCATTATTACTTGTATGTTTCAAAAAAAAGCAGTACCTTTGCACTCGCAATTCAGAAATGACGTTGCAATAAATAAAGAAATATATCGCGGAGTGGAGCAGTTGGTAGCTCGCCAGGCTCATAACCTGGAGGTCGCATGTTCGAGTCCTGCCTCCGCAACCAACGAATGTCCGGAATACCTGTTACAATAGGATTCCGGACTTTTTTGTTTTTAAACCCGGTCAAAAAGCGGGACAGTAAAAATACAAAAACTTTCCACAAATATTGAAGCATTGTCATAAGCTGATGGTATCTGAACACTTGTTCCATATAAATGCAAACAAGACGGATAACGGACATTGCCGCGCAATCAAAACGAATACTTTTCAAAAAAATAAATGATTTTATTTTATTCTGCTCACACTTTGCCGTATCTTTGCAGAAGATAAGCTGCATTCGGGAAATCAAGAGCAAGTTCTCTTTCCGCTCATTTGCAGTTTCTTTGCAGAAGACAAGGTGCGTTTCGGCAGCATCAGATACGGTAAACATCCGTTCTTACGTACTGCCGGTGCATACATCTTACATTGGCTATGCAGAAGACAATATACTATCGGGAATTTGAGAACCGGCTTTCTTTCTGCTTACTCGTACTATCTTTGCATCATAATTTTATCTGCAGATGAAAAAAACATTATTTATCATCATATTGACAGTAATGGCTGCCACCACCAAGGCTCAGGACTGTCGCACGGGCTACAATTTTCTGAGACTGCCCGTAAGCGCGCATGCCGCAGCATTGGGAGGCGACAATATCAGCATCATAGAGGACGACGAGTCAATGATATTCAACAACCCTGCCCTACTGTCGTCGGTAAGCGACAAAACCATAAATCTCAATTACATGAACTACATGTCCGGTGCCAACACAGCCAGCGCGTCATTCAACAGAATAATAAAAGAACGCGCGTCTGTAGCCGCGTCCGCACAGTTCATTGACTACGGAAAGATGAAGGAGACCGACGAGAACAACATACAGACAGGTGAGTTCTCCGCAAAAGACATTTCCATAGCTGGCTACTTCTCCTACATGCTTACCGACCGTCTGGCAGGTGGCATAACCGCAAAATTCATAACCTCATACATCGGCGATTACAATTCCATTGCCATGGGCGTTGACCTCGGGCTCAACTATTATGACCCGGAAAAAGAATGGTCGGTATCACTTGTCGCAAAGAATCTCGGCGGTCAGATGAAAGCCTATGACGACCAATACGACCGTATGCCAATAGACATACAGCTGGGAGCGAGCAAACGCTTCGCCCACATGCCTTTCCGCATATCCGCCACACTTGTAGACCTCAACCATCTCGACTATAAATTCATAAACCATCTGGTTGCCGGAGTCGACATTATCATATCTCCGACAATATGGGTGGGTGCAGGCTACAACTTCAGACGTGCCAACGAGATGAAGATAACCGAGACTGACGGTGAAAGCAGTCACGGTGCCGGTCTGTCGTTCGGAGCAGGAATAAACCTCGAACGCTTCAAGCTCAATCTGGCATACGGCAAATACCACGTATCCAGTTCATCAATCCTTATAAATCTGGCATATTCTTTATAAACAACATAACAATGAAAAAGATCACGATAGCCATCGACGGTTATTCCTCATGCGGGAAGAGTACGATGGCAAAAGACCTTGCGCACGAAATAGGATACATATATGTAGACACAGGCGCCATGTACCGCTCAGTGACTCTCTTCGCTATGCGCAACGGACTGCTCAACAGCGACGGTAGCATTAAAACCGATGAGTTGAAAGACAGGATGGACGATATTGACATATCATTCAGACTGAACAGCGCGACGGGACGTCCGGACACTTACCTCAACGGAGAACTGGTAGAAAAAGAAATACGAACGATGGAGGTGTCAGCGAACGTGAGCATGATTGCCGCCCTGCCGTTTGTCAGAGAGGCTCTCGTCGCACAACAGCAGACCATGGGCAAGAAAAAAGGCATCATTATGGACGGACGTGACATCGGAACGGTGGTTTTTCCTGATGCCGAACTAAAGATATTCGTCACGGCATCAGCCGAAGTGAGAGCCAGACGACGCTACGACGAACTGAAAGCCAAAGGCATGCCAGCCGACTTTGACGACATCCTTAAAAACGTGAAAGAGCGTGACTACATCGACTCTCACCGCGAGACATCCCCTCTTCGAAAGGCAGACGACGCACTGGAGCTTGACAACAGCAACATGACAATAGACCAACAGAAAGCATGGCTGATGGCGCGCTATATGGAAAAAGCGGCAAACTGACAGACAGTTTCTTTGCTATGCCGCGTACATAGAAGCGTCACACAAAGCCTTCATAAAGTTCCAAAGCCGCTTTATTATCGGATTGAATGCCGCTTACGATTAAACCCAAATCAGTCATTAGACTCCGGTTTGATTATGCGTTAATGCAGAGCGGATTGCTTGCCGTTTAGACGAAGGCGTAGCGGGCTACGCCGAGAAGGAACGGTAAGCAAGACGCCTACAGAAACGCCTAAGCAGACCGGAGAGTATGTGAAATAAAGATTTATTCAAATATATACGTTCTAATGACCGATTTGGGTTAAAGCCGCAGACATCATTAAGGATGTTCTGCGGCTTTTATACGTTCAATAATACTGTCGCGGCACTGCTCCATAAGCCATTTAGGCGTACTCGTCGCGCCACAGATACCAACAGACGTGACTCCCTCTATCCACGAACTGTCAATCTCTCCAGGGCCCTCTATCATATAGCTGTTGGGATTGACACTCTTGCATGTGTTGAACAGGACCTTGCCGTTACTGCTCTTGCGTCCGCTCACAAAAATGATAATGTCGTGCCGTGCGGCAAAAGACGCTATATTGGGCATCCTGTTCGCCACCTGACGGCATATCGTGTCGAAACTCCTGAAAGTGGCATCCGGCGAGATATGGCTCTGTATATAATCTATGATACGGCGGAACTCGTCGAGATTCTTCGTTGTCTGCGAATACAGATAAATGTCACGTCCGAAATCGAGAAGCCTCACATCCTCAAGCTTCTCCATCACTATCGCCTTGCTGTGAGTCTGCCCCACAAGTCCGAGAACCTCCGCATGACCGTTCTTGCCGAATATCACTATCTGTGCCTCAGGGTTGGCGTCATACTGTTTCTTGATGCGTCTCTGCAACTGAAGCACCACAGGACACGTCGCGTCTATTATCTCTATGTTGTTGCGTCTTGCCGTCTCGTATGTCTCGGGAGGCTCACCGTGCGCCCTGAGCAGCACCTTCACATCATGCAACTGCTTCAGCTGCTCGTGGTTGATGGTTATCAGTCCGCGCGCATGAAGGCGTTCCACCTCCTTTCCGTTGTGCACTATATCACCCAGACAATAAAGTGTATTGCCTTTCGCCAACTCCTCCTCAGCCTTCTGTATAGCGGTAGTGACACCAAAACAAAAACCGCTTGAGCTGTCTATTTCTATATGAATCATTTTTTATCTGTCCTTTCCACACCGTCTACTTTAACGTTTATCACCACCTTGGGATTTTTCGGGTCGTTGGTTATCATCAGCACCTTTGGCTCACTGCGCGACTTTCTCATGCGCTCCACATTTGCCGTTATCTTCAGTTTTGCCTCCTCTCCCGGATCAAGAACCGACTTGTTGAGCGAAACGCTCAGTGCCGACGAGAACATCTGCAGATTGTTTATTCTCAGCTCAGACCTGCCGTTATTCTTTATCATCACAGTACCCTTGAGTTTCTTCTTGCCGTCAGCGGCACCGAGATTGAGTTCCTTCTCCGACACCTCTATGACCGGAGCCAAAGCCAGCTCAGCGTCCGACATGTCGTCAAACTGCGGCAACAGCACGGCAGTCACACTTATCTCCTTGTCGCTGTCCACCTTGTCACCGGGCTTATTGCCGAGAAACACCTTCGTCTCCGTCAGTCCGAGGTCGTTGAGTTTCCTTGAGTCGAGCGTTATTGTAACCACTCCCGCACGTCCGCTCTTTATCCTTGACGGCGACACATCGGCTTCCAGATAGTCAGGCAGATGCATCACCACCGGCTCTGCCGTCTCTCCGCCGACGTTGCGTATATGTATCCTCAGCTGCGGTGTCTCACCGTTGCTCACATCGTTGAATTCAAGAGTGTTCCTGTCGGCAAGCAATGTGCCTATCGTGTAAGGATAATCTCCCGAGTAATCCTTCACCTCTCTCACCACAACACCCTTCATTCGGAGCATCAGCGGTTCGTCGCTCCCCTCGGCGCATACGTCGGCATACTTGTCGAAGTGCCCCATCTGCCTGGAGTCGAACGTCACTCTCACCATGAACTTCTCACCTGCCGGAATATCTTTATGAGGAAACTCAGCCGCCATGCATCCGCAACTTGTCTGCACATCGCTTATGCGCATGCTTCTGTGCCCGTTGTTTCTCAACTCGAATTCAGCCGTCACCGGCACGTTGTATTCCACCTGCCCGCAATCCACCACGTCGCTGGCAGCCACCAGATCCTGTGCCTGCGCCTCCGGGGAAAGAGCCGCAAGCACAGCCAGTACGATTATAGTTTTGTTCATCAATTATGATTTTGCTTATATATTTATAGTGTTACATATGTTTATTATTTCCTTTCCGACACATTTACTGTCATAGCCGCACTCCTTGCAGAGTACTCCGGACTGTACGCACACTGCACCGTACATGTGTCCGTACTGTATGTTCCGGCGCGGTCTACATAATATTCCGTCTCTATGACATGCTTTCCCTTCGCCATCCTGTCAAAGTAATAGCCCGTCCGGTTGTCGCCCTGCGCATAATAGCATCCACGGTGATAGCCGCTTATCTGCAACGCCGGCTCCATGCACGCAGCCCTTTTGTCTGTCAGCTGCACAAAGTCATAGTCGCGCGCAGCGTTAACGGTGATTCTCACCTTAATCCTGTCGCCCACATAAAGAGCGGCTCCGTCCGCCAGCACCTTGCCGTCCTTCAGAATCTCGCGCTTCACGGTCAGACCCTCGGAAGCTCCGTCCACATCCTTCACATTCTGCATGAACTGTGCGTACACAGCTCCCCACGACGTGCCTTCTGAAGACTTCTCCACCGTCAGTGTGTTCATTCCGTCGCCCGTACGTGTAGCCTTGACATAGCCGGTTCCTGCCGCTGACTTCGGAAGCTCGAGCTTCGAACCGTCCACCTTCATCACCGGCACGCTCTTTTCCGATAATGCCACAGCGTCCGCGTTGCCTTTCATGAAAGCATATACGGCATCCACGTTGTTCAGAGGAGTGTCCCATCCCTGCGTGCGCTTTGACTGGAGGAGCCACCGCTGCATCTCCCTTATTGTCGTGACATCCTCAGGCGTCACAGCCTGCAGTGCCTCGATGACAGCAGTCTGCGTAGGTATGCGGTAGTCATACCAAGAATAAAATGCCTTCGGAGTGTCGAAATAGCGTCCCATCTCGTCGCTGAACACAGAATACTCCTTCACGCTGCGCAACAGTTCGGCGGCTTTTTCGCCCCGTCCGCTTCCCGACATTATAAGGGCGATGTTTGCCTTTCCGGCTATCGTAAGTCCCGCGCTCTCCCTCTCGAGAAGATTCACAAGATAGTCATAGTCCTTCTTTCGCTGTCCGTCGAGCTCACGACCGTCGAGCGTGCATATATAAAGATAGGTGACAGCCATCTCGCTCGGACGCAGATTTTTCTCGCCCTTGCTCTCCGCCTTCTTCAGGTTCTCCACCTCGGTCGCCACATTCTTGCCGAGAAAATCTATCGCCGCCTTCAGCATTCCCGCCGTAGCCGGGTCGGCGCCTGTCATGGCGTTGAGCCTTACAAGCATCCCCGCAACCGCCGACGTCATATATACGCTGCCACTCATGCCCTGCCACCATGAGAACGAACCGTCTCCGTTCTGCAGTTTCCTCAACTTTGCAAGCACATCGTTGAGCCTGTATTCCAACGCTGACTCGTCGTAGAAGCCCGTGAGCATACGTTTCCGGTCAGCCTCCGTCTTCGCCTCCATGAGCCATGGCGTCTCGCTGAGCACCACCGACTTCAGCTCCTCATTCTTCTGAAGATTGCTCATGAGCGACGTCTCCTCGCCCTTCTCCTGTCCCCAAAGGTCGAGCACACGCTTGAAATCAGGCACACTCTTTATGATGTTGCGTCCCAGACCGTTGGCATAATATGCTGCGGCGAGACACAGGGCATTGTCCTCACAGGTCTCGGTTATGACAGGCAGTGTCTGCAATATGAGCCATGAAGGGTTGTCGGTGTATTCCACTGTAAGTCTGTTGTCATCATTGTCCTCTGCAAACATATGCCTGAGGTCTATCGTACGCTCGCCCGCACCGTCCCAGGTGAAAGCCTTTGTATTTGTGACAAGCTCACGGTCGGGCATCACAGCCATGTAGTGTTGCTCTCCGTCGCTGTATCCGCGTCCTGAAGCGGTGACGCGGCAGATGAGCAGTCCGTCGTTCGCCACCTTGTCCATATCAAAGCTGAAGCTCACGGCGGCGGTCTCACCCTTCTTTACAGCGTACTTCACAGTCTGGTGCCATACCTCCTTTTCGTTCTCCGGATTGAGCAGTGCGAGACGTGCCGTACCCGTGACGTCCTTTTCAGACGTGTTGAACAGACGTGCCGAGATGCTCACCTTGTCGCCATTACGGACAAAACGCGGAACGTTGGGCTGCACCATCACCGTCTTCTGCGCCACCGCCTCGCCTTCGAGCATGCCGCTGTTCATGTCCTTGTCGTGCGCAATGCCCATGAACTTCCATGTGGTTATGCTTTCCGGAAGGGTGAACTTTATACTGATATTTCCTTTTTCGTCGGTTGTGAGACCGGGATAGAAGAACGCCGTCTCGTTGAAGTTCTCACGCATCTGGGGCGTCTGTCCGGAGTCCTCTTCCAATGTTACGGTCTCTTTTGTCCCCCTTATCATGATGTTGTCGCCCGATGCGTCCTCCACCGTTCTGGCGTAACCTACACTCATCACCTCATCACTGCCAGACATGGGCTGCGCTATCATCTCCTTCGACCGGAGCACCTCACCTTTTGCCATCAGCACTTCATTTACTGCAACAATGCCAAGCAATGGCGTCACATCATAATGCCCGAAGTCCAGCCCGCGCTCGTCAAGAAGCCTGAGAGGCATCTCGCCATACACTCCTATGTTTGTGGCGTAACGCGCAGACCACGATGTGAACGGCACACTGTAATAAAGCGGCATGGACAGACGCCACCAGTTGCGGCGCAACGCGTCGAGCGACTTGTCGTAGAGGGTCGCCATGAGCTGTGCGTCGGCAGGCGTTCCGTCGGGGCGGCTCACGCTGAGCGTCCATTCCTCTTTCTGTCCCGGGGTGAGCCTGTCGCGGAAGGTGGTCCACTTCATCATAAGCCTCGTGTCCTTCTTCGGGCGGGTCAGCGTCACGGAATGGCGGTAAAGCCTGCCGTCCTTCACCCACGCATAGTTGAGCAGCACACCGTCGCCATACTCAGGCTTGTAGGTAAGCTCGCGCGTGTGCAGCTCGTCGCGCAGTGTCATCGTGCCGTTCTCGAGTATCCTGTCGCCAGCCAACACTGTGTAGAACACATGCAGCAGACTGTCTGAGGAGCCGAGCTGCACATACACCGGACGCCCGTCGGCACCGAATTCTTCCGCCGATGCGTAGAACCAGTCGTGTGTCTCGACCACCGCTTTCCTGTCTTGCATGGTGAACACCACAAACTCACGCTCTATGGTGTCGTTGCCGCAATATGCCCTCAGCGTGTGTCTCATGGACCGGAGCTGCGATGATGATATAGCGGCAGGCACATTAGCCTTGCACGTATACTTCTCGCTGTCGATATAGAAGGTAACGTCGCCGTCTATCATCTCACCGGCATTGTTGCGGTAGAAGAATGTCACTGTCTTCAGACTGTCGCGCTCCACCCTCGCGGGCATGTCGCATGTGAGCGATGTGGGACGGTCGCTCAGCGGAATGCTTGTCTCTCCATCGTGCGTCTCGCCTGCCATATCGGTGACAACTGCGAGCACGTCGAAACTGTAATATCTGTTAGGACGCTCGTCCATCGTCTCCGGCAGAGCCACCGGAACCCTTATACTGAACTTTCCGTCACTGCCCGTCGCGATGGTGTCTGAGAGTATCTGCACCGTAGCGTCGCCCCCTCCGTAATAACGCCAAAGCATTGACGGACGGCGTGTTACGGTGTAAACCACACGCGCTCCCTGCACAGGCACTCCGGCATAGGTCTTTGCCGAGCCTTTCACGGTGACTGTGTCGCCTGAGCTGTATCCGGAAGTGAGCTTGTCGAACTGCACGTCGAACGTCGGCCGCTTGTATTCCTCAACCGAGAACAAAGTGATTCCGTTGCTGCCGAAGTCGCATCTCACGGAGAAGTTGCCCGGCAGGCAGGAGGCAGGAAGCACAAAGTCGGCAGACGCCATTCCGAAACTGTCGGTCACTACTTTCCTCTTTGCCACTTCCTTGTAGTTGGCGTCGCGCAGCGTGAGAGTCATAGCCCTGCCTCCGATGGCAGCCGACCGTTTTGTCTCACTGTCGTGACTATAGGCAAGGGCTGCCAGATGCACGGTCTGTCCGGGGCGGTATATGCGCCTGTCGGTGTACAGACTGACATAATTCATCTTGCGTCTGTTGTCGTTGTAAGAGAAATATCCGCCAAAGGAAGACTCAGGAAAAGCCGTGTCACCGTCCGTATATATGTAATAGGAATGTCTGAAGTCCGGTCGGCAGTTGAATAAAGCCTCTCCGGCGTCGTTGCATGTGAGCGTCTCCACGCCCTTGTTGTCGCTGTAGCGGCGTTCTGTCGACGTGACACGTATCCGTGCTCCCGGCACCGGCTCTCCCGTCGTGGCGTTGACCACCACCATACGTACGTTGTTGCCGGGCAGAGCCTCGTTAACGAGCATGAGGTTGCTCACATAGAGCAGGGTGCGCTCCACCGGCACGCTCGCATTGTCGGTAGTGAACTCTACGAGATAGACACCGTTCTTCAGACCGTCTATCTGCATGCTGTCACTCACCACCTTGTATGGCGGCATGCCTATATAGCGGCGCGTCCGGGTGAACGTCTCACCGGGCACGATGAGTTTCTTCAGCCTGGCGTAATCGTCCGGATCGGAAGGGTTGATGTCGTCGTCACCCTTCACATTCACACGGCGGACGGTCATCGTGAGCTGTCCTATGTTGCAAAGCGAAGCCACGGTCACCTTCTTGGGACGTCCGGGCAGAGCTAGCTTGTCGCCCAGAGTCACGTTGAAATAAGGCATCGTGAGCCGCTTCACGGCATTGCGGAGGACGTTCATTCTCTGCCATGCCCCCCACTTCACCAGCGCATAGTCTATATAGTTCATCTTGTCTTCGGGAGTGGCGTCCTCCGACGCTTCCATGAAGTTATAGCGTTCGATGGCAAGTTCTCCGGCAACGTCGAGGTCGCCATACTTGTCGATGAGCGAGTCTATGGACTGCAAGTAAGCCGACTTCTGCATCTTCAGCGTGGTGCCCGCACGGTTCTGCTGTACCATCTTCAGGGCGCAAAGGCATGTTGCGGCACGGTTGCCTGCCTTCTCATAATAATCGTGCAGAAAAGCGTAACGTCCAGCCTCCATGCCGAGCACGTGCAGCACGTCGTCGCCGAAGATGCGGCTGTCCACACCGTCTTCTATGAAAGGAGCGTATCCCGTAGCGAAAGCGCGGGCAAGACGGTCGGGATGACGCAACGAAAGATCGTAGAAAGCCTCGCTCCGTGCGGCGGCATCGTCGCTGAGCGACGGACGCTCCCGGTAGACCGTTCCGAGCACGGAGTTGTACACGGCAGCCAGAACCACGTCCACGCTCTCCGCACGCTTTGCCTCAGCCTCAAGTCGGCTGACAGCCGGAGCAAGCGAGTCGGGCGACACGGTGGCGCTCACCCCTATCCTCGTCACCTGTGCCTTGAGCAGCTGTCCGTATGCTTTGTCAGCCTCAGCCTTTGCTATTATTCTGTCAAGAATATCTATACGTGTCTTGGGCAAATCCTTTTCTCTTGCCTCCGCCTCACGCTTCCACAACGTGGTGTAACTGTCTGCGGACACCGCCGCAGGTATCATCAATGCCGCGAAGACGACAAGTAGCAGTCTATGTTTCATAATACCGATTTTTATGATTGAACCAGCCGTCCGTCGCAACCAGCCGTCCAAACAGGCGGCAGGCATGCGGAGACGTAACGCTATATTATTGCAAATATACGAATATTACGGACAACAGCCAATCAAAATGACAAACTTTTACTTATGTTGCCGATTTTTTATCGTCGGAATGACACCATATGAAATCATCACATCATACCATCCTTTTGCCGTACCGGCAACGCCTGAGACAAGGCAAAAAGCATACGGTGACATACGAGTTGCCTGTTGCGGGAAACAGCGCATTTATGCGGCAGCATGTCAAAGGCATCTGAAAGCCGGAGAACCGTCGTCGCACGTATCACGAAAGGTGAAAACGCGGGGATGACGTTTATGTGACCGGAACGCCGGAAAGCGCATCGATGAGGATGTGAATGTAAAGATAATTTACCAAATAAAGCCCCGTCAGCAACCGGCATTACAGAATCCGACAGACTGAAAAAGCCTTTCAGGACGTCAGGAAAACGCATGTCTCACTGCCTTCGCAGCCTCACGACTTTGCCGGAAAGGCTCTTCCGCGCATCATGAAAGGCTCTTCCGGGTCTCGGAAAAGCCTCTCCAACGAGGCGGAAAAGGCTTTATCGCAAGACGAAAGAGGCTTTACGGCAGACTGAGTGTATAAGGGGATACACTCCGTAAAGACATAACACGCACATTATCAGCACTGTGCGCAAACACGGCAAAATCACGACATTCACGGCAAGGCGGGTCTTCCGATGCGGACAGGCGGGATATGAGAGGCATGATGTAAATATTTTTTACCGTCATAAAACCGTATTTTTACCATCATAAAACCGCATGGCGAAACACACAACAGCACTTTGAGCGGTCTGATGACCTATTCGGGTTTAACATCATTTTGCAAAAACGGATGCAATACAAAAGCAATATCGCATTATATCTACAGAAAACGAACATAACGTAATAAAGATAACGAATATGAAGAAACAGAAACTATCAATGCTTTTCTTAGGCATCTTGTCTGTAGGAATGACTTTACAGTCGTGTGACGATGACGACAATTACTATTATTATTACCCGATAAACCGCCCGAACGCCATTGTGACGGTGAAGCCGGAGACAGCGGAGAGCAAGTTCTTCCTGCAACTCGACGACTCGACAACGCTCACTCCGCTCAACATGAACAGCTCGCCTTATGGCAGCAAGGAGGTGAGGGCGTTCATCAACTTCAGATACGCGGAGCAGCAGAACAACAAACGCAACTTCAATGTGTACGTGAACTGGATGGACAGCATACTTACAAAGCCTACCGCAGAAAACCTCGGCACGGAGGAGAACGTAAAGAAATACGGTCAGGATCCGGTGGAGATAGGCACGAGCGACTGGGTGACGATAGCTGAGGACGGGTATCTCACACTCAGCTTCAAGACAAAATGGAGCAGCCAGAGACCGCACTACGTGAATCTTGTGACGGGTGAGAATCCGGACAATCCGTATGAAGTGACATTCTACCACAACGCCGACGGTGACGTGAACGGCTACTGGGGCTACGGCATCGTGGCGTTCAAGCTCGACAAACTGCCCGACACTGAGGGCAAGACCGTGGACCTCACGCTGAAGTGGAAGTCGTATAACGGTGACCGCAAGGTGACTTTCAAATACTGCACCCGCAAGTCGTCCACCGCAAGTGCGAAAGCCGTGGTCAGCCCGTCTGAATACATGAAGTGTCTGAAATGACAAAAGCTACGTCTGAAGCGGGCGTGGCGGCAACAGCCAGCTGTCTTATCAGGACATCCGTTCACAGCACATCATCATGCAACTATAATAGGGAAACCTGACAAGAAGCCATTCACAACATTTTCATAGGCTTTAAACTTTGATTCATCTCTCAGTGGGATGTCTTCTCTGAAAGAAGAGAGGGCATCCTCTTTTTTATGCCTTTGAAAAGCAGGGTCTGCACTATGCCGCGCGAGGCAAGGTACACTATGAAAGCAAACCAAAGGGCATGATTGCCCCACACAGCACGGAGCGACATGTAAATGACGAAGAACAGCAGTGCGGAGAATATGGAGGAGAGCATCATGCCACGCGTGGCTGTGACACCGATGAACACTCCGTCCCACACGAAAGCCGCCATTCCCGCCGCCGGAATGGCTACCGCCCACGGGAAATAGGCTGCCGAGGAGGCAATGACAGCGGAGTCGTCGGTGAGCAGAGAGAGGAACGCACTGCCGCCGGACATATACACCACGGTATAAACAGCTGCGAGAATGATGCCCCACATGAACAGACGCCGTACCGTGGAACGGAACATCTGCACGTTGCGAGCTCCGTAATATCTGCCGCAAAGTGCCTCTCCGGCATAGGCGAAACCGTCCATCACGTAGGAGAAAAGGGTGAAGAGCTGCATGAGCAGGGTGTTGACAGCAAGCACCACAGTGCCGTGGGAGGCTCCTGCCGAGAGGAAAAACAGATTGACGGCGACAATGAACAGCGTGCGGATAAAGATGTCGCGGTTGACGCTGAAAAAGCTTCGCATAGCCTGAAAGGCGAACAGTCCGGATGAGGAATAATGGTTGCGCAGACGTCTGTAACCGATTATCAGAAACACTAAGGCTGCGAACAGACCGGCATACTGGGCTATGAGCGTGCCGAGAGCCACACCGTCGACCTTCATTCCGCAGGCATATACCAGGCTCAGACTCGCCACGATGTTGACCACATTCTGCATAATGGAGATGAACATCGGTATGCGTGTGTTCTGCATACCTATGAACCAGCCCGTCATACCGTAAAGGCACAGCATGGCGGGAGCACCCCATACGCATATGCCGAAATAGATGCGGACGAATGCGGCAATGTCTGGAGAGGGACTGACAACCGCAAGGGCGAGACTCAAGAGCGGACGGCGGAACAGTATTATCATAACAGCGACGGCAAGACCCACCGCGAGCGAGCGCAGCAGCAGCCTCACCACCTCAGGCAGGTCGCGCCGTCCGAACGACTGGGAGGTCATACCGCTCGTGCCCATACGCAGGAATCCGAATATCCAGTATATCACATTGAATATCATGGAACCCACCGCTATCGCCCCTATATACACCGCGTCGCCCATATGTCCTACAATGGCGACATCGACAAGACCGAGCAACGGCACTGTTATGTTGGAGACAATGGAAGGGAGTGCTATGTTAAGTATCTGACGGTCGATATGTTTCATATTAATATTTTTGTGTGTTTTATTGTTCCCATACAGCCAAAATAATGCAAACGAGCGCAATGAGAGCTTGCTCTTATTTTCCCGAGTGCAGCTTATCTTCTGCAAAATTATCTGTTTAACAACAAACGTCTGACACCGCACTGTTCCTTTTAACATTTATTCGCTTTGCCGTTCCGAGACCTTGACTTATCTTTGCAGAAGATAAGCTGCACTCGGGAAAATAAGAGCAAGCTCTCTTTCCACTCGCTGGCATTATCTTTGCAGAAGATAAGCTGCACTCGGGAAAATAAGAGCAAGCTCTCTTTCCACTCGCTGGCATTATCTTTGCAGAAGATAAGCTGCACTCGGGAAAATAAGAGCAAGCTCTCTTTCC
>ERZ824600.94-NODE-94-length-125602-cov-5.402009_pt1 | contig 125602 bp, 104 predicted proteins | sample MGYA00519933_ERZ824600 | MGnify/ENA primary metagenome ERZ824600 (study PRJEB31778, sample SAMEA3449178) | human gut metagenome | biome: human gut; feature: human-associated habitat; material: faeces | place: United Kingdom | collected 2010/2012 ...
AAACGAAAAGGACGAACAGCCGAAACTGTTCGTCCTTCCCGCCCGATTGCTTTTGCTTCTCATAATTCATCTTTATGAGAAAGAAGCTGATACGGCGCTTTTTCTTGCCTGCGGCATCGGAATGTAACAGGGGCATTTATAATAACATAACCGAATATTACAGGAATAAAAAAGACGACATTACCGCAGTTCCCATAGGAAATTTCAGGTAAAGGCGCAAGGCTCAGAGTCAGGCGTGGCGTAATGCCACGCCTTTGCTCTTGTTATTTGTTGGTTTCAATCATCTTCGTCGGTGAGTTCGTTGCCCTATATCGGTCGGTCGATTGCTCCGACGAAATTGTAAAAGATTTTTACTGTTTGTCTGTAATGTCCGTCGACTTTCGTCTTTTCGTGAACAACGACCTTTTCGATGAACGCGTGCAGTATTTCGGGCGTGAGTTCTTCAAAACTGTTATACTTGTAAGTAAGCATCATAAAATCGAGAATTTTATCGTCGTCTTCTTTTGCTTTCGCGATTTCCGACTTCAACGTTTTAACCCGTTCTTTCAGACCGGCTTGCTCGGTTTCGTATGTGTCGCTCATCTTCAAGTATCGCTCTTCGGAAATTTTACCTTCGACTTTATCTTCGTAAAGGCTTTCGATGATTTTATCAAGCCTTTCGATTCGCTCTTCCGAAGTTCTGATTTCCTTTGAATACTCTTTCAGTTCTTTTTCCGTTCTCGTTGCAGCGTTTTTCCGTAACGTCTGTAAAAACATTAGTGTCTAACTTTTGGTGGCATATTACGCGGGGGTGCGTTTTTGCTGTTCTTTTTTATATTGCTTTGATATGATTACCCGGTTTTTAAGAGCATGAAAGCCCTTGAATTTTCAGGTTAGGAAAAATTTTAAAAAATATAAAAATTTAAAATATGCAGTTTCAAAGCTTCAAAATTGAGAGGTTCTGAAGTTTCAATATTTCAAAGTTTCGATGCTTCGAAATTCCGAGCCTACGAAAGCGACCTCAAAGCCCGAAGGCTACCTCGATATCCCTGATATCCTTTTCGCTTATTCTGACTACCGGAGCGCCGACCGCGGCGAGATAGCGGAGCGAGCGAGCGCCGAATTCCATGACCTCAAGACGGTCATAGGCGTTGAGCGGGGAAGTCCCGGCAACTATCACGCAGTCGTTTTCGACTATTGCTATCGGCGTTTTCATCGACATTTCCGCCGCGATCCTGTCCGCTTCCTTTTCGACCGCACCGAATTTGTAGCGGCTGACATTTCTTAAGCAGATGTAGCCCTCGGGAATAAGGTGCGAGTCGAATTCTGCGTCCGTGACCGCAAATCCCATAACGTCAACGGGCCTTGCAACGGCAACACTCTTGATGTCGGGGTGCATATCGAATATCTTTCCAATCACGGCGGCAAACGGCGACGGCGTTTTTCCTCCCTCGGCAAAGCCTTCGCTGACCCTTACCGTGTCCTCCTTATTTATAAGCATAACGTCGCTGTCTGCCGGGGTTGTAACAAATCCGCCGTCGGCAAGGCGGGTGGCGAATACGCCGTCGGCAGCCGAAAACAGCTTGTTTTTGTAGCATCTTTTTGCCATTTCGACCGTTTCCGCGCGAGCCGTTTTCTCGTCAGCGGTCGGAGCGTCGTATTTTTTCGCCGTGTATGTACCGTATTTTACTTTTTTATCCGCGTCGGCTTTTGCGCAAAGCTCGTCTGCGGTCAGGTGTCGCGCGGGGCTTCCGAGCGTTGCGGCGGATATCTGTATTCTTGCGCTGTATTCAAGCGCTTCAAGCATTCTGTAAGCCTCTGCCATGGTCTCGGCACCAAGGCATACGCCGTGATTTTCAAGTATCACAACATTGTAGCCCTTGGCAAATTTATCCGCTATGTACGAGCCGAGCAGCTCGCTCCCGGGAAGCGCATATTCGGCAATCGCGATGCCCTTGCCGTTTTTAAGATCAAATCCGCAGACCGTGTCGGTTCCGGGAAACAGATCAATGTCCGGAACCTTTCTTGCAAGGCTGAGCGCAACGAGTGCGGCGGGATGCGCGTGAAGCACGGCTTTGAGATCCGGGCGTACCTTGCGGACTGCAAGATGGAACGGATATTCGGTAGACGGGCGGTGCTTTCCCGAGACCGTACCGTCAGTTTTGACTTCCATAATATCGTCGGGCGTGAGGTGCGCCTTGTCGATCCCGCTCGGGCTTATCCAAAGCGAGCCGTTTTCGTCCATGACCGAAAGATTTCCGCCGGAGGTGGTTGTCATGCGGTTGTCGTAAAGTCTTGTCATGTATTCCGCGATGGTTTGCTCGGGCGTCATTTCAATAATTTTATTCATAATTTCCTGTCCTTGTAGTATCGGGTGATAAATATTTGATTCGCTTCACAGTATAACATATTACGACATTTTTTTCAAGTTTTTTAGGTAAAATCTTACTTCGAGCATAAAAAACGGCTTCACGATTGACATTGCTCCGATTTAATGATATAATCATAACATAAATGGTAAAAACGGTTAAATAACCAAACCGCTCAAATTTAGGAAAAGAGAAGAATATAATGGCAAAAAAGCAACTCGTATTTATTATGACGGACACTCAGCGCTATGATATGGTAAACTGCTATAAGGAAACGGGACTGTCGACCCCGAATCTTGACGCACTTGCAGCTGACGGCGTTCGTTTTGAACGTGCTTATACTACACAGCCGGTCTGCGGTCCGGCAAGAGCAGGCTTGTTTACCGGAACGTATCCGTCATGGAACGGCTCATGGGGCAACGGCATGGCGCTCGGCGACAATGTCAAGACCATCGGTCAGCGTCTTAATGACAACGGCATTCATTGTGCCTATATCGGCAAATGGCATCTTGACGGAACCGATTATTTCGGTAACGGTGTATGCCCCGACGGCTGGGATCCCGAATATTGGTACGATATGCGCCGCTATCTTGAAGAGCTTACCGAGGACGAACGCATCAAATCCCGCGCCACCAAGACAATGAAGTTCGAAAATATTCCCGAAGATTTTACATACGGCTCAAGAGTTCTCGCAAGAGCGCTTGACTTTATGGAAAGATACAAGGACGAGGACTATATGCTTGTTGTTTCGTTTGACGAGCCGCACGGTCCCTTCCTTTGCCCCGAGCCGTATGCAAGTATGTATAAAAACTATGAATTCCCGAAAAATCCGGCGGTATGGGATACGCTTGAGGATAAGCCCGAGCATCAAAAGGTGTGGGCGGCGGAAAAAGGTCCGAACCCCGACCGTGACGGACTTAAAATTAAGGCTCCGGCGTTTTTCGGATGCAATTCTTATGTCGATGAGCTTATAGGCAAGGTAGTCAGGGCTGTACCTGACAGTGCGATGATAATGTACACCTCCGATCACGGTGATCTGCTTCAGTCTCATTGCCTTTTTGCAAAGGGACCCGCCGCATATGATGACGTCGCGAGAATACCGTTTATTGTACGCGATCCCGAGGGTGTGCGCGGCGGCGTGTATGACAAAGCACCGGTGTCGCATATCAGCGTCTGCCCGACGGTAATGGAATACTTCGGTCTGCCGATCCCGAAGGTCCTTCAGGGACAGAGCATTCTTTCCTCCTTCAAAGATCTTGACGCGGAGGTTCCCGAATATGTGTTCTTTGAATTTACACGCTTTGAACAGGATCATGACCACTACGGCGGTTTTCAGCCCATGCGCGCAGTCACCGACGGAAGATACAAGCTCGCTATCAATCTGTTGAGCTCAGATGAGCTCTACGACCTCGAAAAAGACCCGTATGAGCTCAAAAACCTCATAAACGATCCGGAATATATTATGGTAAGGAATCGTCTGCATGACGCAATTCTTGACCGTATGTGCGAACAGCGCGATCCGTTCCGCGGATATTATTGGGACAACCGTCCGTGGCGTACAGATGCCGCAGCGCCTCATTGGCGTTACAGAGGCTATACACGCCAGCGTGAAAATGAAGAATACGAGCCGCGCCAGCTTGACTATGTAAACGGACTTGAAATGATTCATCCGCAGAGACTGAAGATCAGCAATTCGAACGTAAAGTTCACATCTCTTGAGCAGATGATAGATTGGCTCAGAAATTACGATGACGATTAAAAAAATAAATTTTAAAATTTATTTTAAAATCAAATTAAAGAATACAAAAAGGTCTGCCGTTTCAGATGGCAGACCTTGTATTTTATTATACGGATATGTTTATTCCTCGTACGGCAGAACGTCGTTGTCATATGCCTTCATGCCGTCCATTTTGCCGCATTCCTTGAAGCCGTCTATCTCCCCTCGCTGTATCGCTCCGAATATGCGGTAGCGTAGACCCTTGTTTTCGCGATCCAGCTTTGCTATAAGCTGCTTCATCTCTTCGCGTTCTGTGTTGCCGTCGGCAGGGCAGGGGGATTTTATTATCGGAAGCTCCGCTTTTGATGCGAAATACCGTATGTCCTTTTCGGGCATATATATCATGGGTCTTATCAGGGTTATTCCGGTTCTTGAAAGATATGTAACCGGTCGGAAGCATCCGAGTCTGCCCTCAAAAAAGAGGTTTAACATAAATGTTTCCACAACGTCGTCAAAATGGTGTCCGAGAGCCACCTTGTTGCAGCCGAGCTCGACTGCCGATGAATGTATAGCTCCGCGCCGCATCTTGGCGCATAACGAGCACGGGTTTGATTCCTTTCGCACATCAAATATTATTTTTGATATCTGCGTCGGGATTATTCTGTATTCGACCCCGAGCTGCTCGCAAAGCGCGGAAACGGCGGAAAAATCCGCCCCCTCAAAGCCCATGTCGATAGTGATCGCGCAAAGCTCAAATTTTTTCGGATAAAATATGCGCAGATGCGCAAGCGCATAGAGCAATGTCAAGGAGTCCTTACCTCCCGATATGCCGACCGCGATCTTGTCGCCGTCCTCTATCATGCCGTAATCGTCGACGGCGCGGCGGGTGTAGCTTAATATTCTTTTCAGTTCTTTCATATTTTGGTGGATTCCTTATGCTTTTTTATTGGCATTAATTGTTTTTATTGTTTTGTTGCCTTTTCAGATGCTCAAATGAACAGGTATCATAGATTGCCTGCGCGTCAGCCGAAAACGCTCTTGCACAGTCTGATGCCGCAGTGTCGTACATAAATAACGGAGGCGTGACCTTTAATGATGCGCCGCCGCCGTATCTTGCCTCAACTATCACAAGCGACGGCTCGCTTTTTCTGTCTGCATGGACAAAGGTCATATATTTCGCCTCAAGCAGATTTTCGCGCATGGCACATATCAGGTCGATCAGACGGTCAGGGCGGTAAATACAGTAAAAGCTCCCGCCGTATTTTAACAATCGCTTTGCTGCCGCGCAGAAATCCCATATGCCCCCACAGACCTCATGACGTGCAATATATTTTGCATTATGCTCGTTGCGCTTGCCGGTATCGGTTTTCATGTACGGCGGATTGCAGATCACAATGTCGCATTCGGCACCGATGTCGCCGATGCCCGCCTCTCTTACATCGGTGTGGTGAGTGACTATCCGCCCGTCAAGTCCGTTTAAAGCAGTGTTGCGCTCGATAAGCGTTGCAAAGGCCTCCTGTATTTCATATGCGTGTACTGTCTGCGCCTTTTCTTTGACGGCGAGTAAAAATGCCGCAACGCCCGTTCCGCTCCCGAGATCGGCGGCAACTGCGTTCCTTTTGCCTTTTACATATGCCGAAAGCAGATATGCGTCTGTGCCGAACACAAGCCCGTTTTTCTTTTGTATCAGACGCAGATTTTCGTTTATTTCATCTATGCGCTCATCGTCCGAAATTATATTCCGGCTCATGCCGTCGGAAACGTCAATCTGCATACGGTTGTCTCTCCTTTGATTTTTTATCTGTTTAATTATAATTATAAATATGAAAGGACTGCTACAAAGAGTAACAGTCCCACTTTTAAGTAAAGTTTTCTGAAAAATTATTCAGCTGCGGGAGCGCCGACAGGGCAAGTGCTTTCGCAGGTTCCGCAATCAATGCAAGCGTCTGCATTGATAACATATTTATCGCCTGCTTCGGAAATTGCTCCAACGGGACATTCGGATGCGCAAGCACCGCAAGCTACGCATTTATCAGCGTTGATTTTGTAAGCCATTATATGTTACCTCCATTATTTTGGTTTCACCTTATTTTATCATATATTTGATATTTTTCAAGAGGTTTTATAGAAATTTCTATAAAATTTTGCTTTTAGTATATCATAAATTGTTTCCGCGTAAGCGAAAATATTCCTTTATTTGATCTTTTCGGCTTTTTCGGCAAAGATAAACCGCCCGGCAGTGATTATTGTGCGTCGCCGCCCGCCTTCGGACCGGCTTCACAACCTCCGCCGTTCTTGTTCGGACGATGATGCCGTCTTTGATTTCGTCCGCCGCGCTTTTGCTGACCGTTTTCGGTATTTGCTCCTGCTGTATAATTGTCCGGAACAGCCGCGCCGCGGTTCTGCGTGCTGATATTTGCGGCAGTGTCCTTTTCTGTCGCTCTGCCGCTCTGCGTCTGACCCGACCTGCGGTTCTGATTTGCCCGCTGACCTTTTTGGCTCTGCTGTTGAGTGTTCTGTCCCTTTTGACGGTTTTCTCCGCTTTCCGATTTTGCATTCTGAACTTTGGACTTGCCGGCTCCTGCGTCATTGGCGCGCTTTGCCTGTTGATTCGGATTTTTTCTGCGCCTTGCCTGCTGTTCTTTTACGTCGGCATCAACGGATACATTGTCATTTGCATTTGAATTTGCGGTGCCGACTGTCTCTGCTGTCTGAACGTTTTGCGGCTTTCTTGAGCCGTCCTGAACTTGCTTTTTGCGTGTGCCGTTCTGTTGCTTCGGCGGGCGATTCTGTTCGGATGCTTCCTCTGCGGAACGGTTGCCGATCTGCGGCTCCTTTGCACCGTTTCTGATTTGCTTGCGGCGGCGATTTCTGTTGCCGTTTCTCTGAGCGGTCGTGTTTTCATTGTCCGCTTTGTCCGCGGCTTCGGCGGTGTTTTCCGCCCTTTCGCGAATATCGTCGGCATTGGCTTGCGCAGAGTTGCCGTAAGCAAACATATTTTCGCTTGCCGCGATTTTTTTCTGCGCTATAAGCTGTTGACGATTCTCGATCCTTGCCTGCTGTGCCTGTTGTGCCGCCGCAACCTTCTGCGCTCTTTCGGCGGAGGCTTTAGATGCGCTCTCAAGTGATGAAAGATAATCCGGATCCTTTGAATCTATAATGGTCACATTGTCTCGGTGATATACCGCAAATCTTGTATCGCTCTTATCATCTGTAAGCTTGACCTTTACGGTTTCGGCAAGCGGATTTATCTCGGTAACAATACCGAACCCGTCCTCGGTTTTGACGGTGGAATCGACCGGCGGTGTCTTTTTTATCTCTTCTTCATATGTGTCGTTCTCGTATCTCAGACAGCACATGAGCCTGCCGCAGCAGCCCGAGATCTTTCCGGGATTGAGAGACATTACCTGTGATTTTGCCATTTTGATCGATACCTGTACGAAGTCTGTCAGAAATGACGAGCAGCAAAGCGGTCTGCCGCAGGCGCCGAGCCCGCCCATGATCCTTGCTTCGTCGCGTATGCCTATCTGTCGAAGCTCGATCCTTGTGTGGAATACAGATGCCAGATCCTTTACAAGGTCTCTGAAATCGACTCTGCCCTCGGAGGAGAAGTAAAACAGAAGCTTTGAGCGGTCAAAGGTGTACTGAATGTCGATAAGCTTCATGGGAAGCTTGTGCGAATTTGCAAGCTCGATGAATACCTTTTCGGCTTTCTCTTCAAGCTCGGAATTTTCGCGGTATGTTTTCACGTCCTCTTCCGTCGCAAGTCTGATGATGGATCTCATCGGCTGGAGCGGTTCAAGCTTTTCGTTCTCTATATATTTGTTGGGAACGAAAACCGAACCGAATTCCATTCCGCGCACGGTGTCGACTATAACATTGTCGCCGCTTTTTGTGTGTATGACGAGCGAGTTTATGCGCCCCTGCTCATCGGGAGTGTAGGGAAGGAAATAGTAGACCTTGCCGGTCGCGCGGAATCTGACGCCGACTATCTCGGTTTTTCCCTCAGTGCTTTCTTTCACAAGCCCCTTTTCCTCAGCATCCTCGTAAACGGGGATCTGTGAGTAGTCCGGACATTCTATCTCGAGCTTTTCCTTTTCGTCTACTGCCGGGAGCTTGCTTTTCCAGAAGTATTTTATCTGTTTTGCACCGCTGTCGATGACGCCTTCAAGAAAAGCATCGGTACCGCCGCTCTTTCCGGCGGGACGGTTTGACATATCAAACCGTTTGCCTCCGAATTTGTGGTGCCTTCTTTTTAACTGATTGTTGTTCATCTATATGTTGCCATACCTTTCTGTACCCATGCCAACCTGTACGGCGTGGGAATTTGTTGGAAAATTGTTTTTATCGGCTGCCCTGCCGGGTAGCTCCGGTATTTCGGAATATTTCTGAGGCAAGCTTCAGAAGCGTAAGCTTTATATTTGTATTGCGGACAGTAATGTCTATCCTTGCCCTCTCGGTCGCTTCAATGCAGGATATCAGATACGAGACTCTGAATCTGCACGCAAGCTCAGCGGCTTTTGCCGTGTCGGTATAATAACAGAGCCGTACATTGTCGGCGCGGCGTAGTAAAAGCAGATCTCTTACCGCCTTCTGAAAGCTTGTCAGCAGCTTTCCCGTGTTGTCACGCGATTTGAAATACGAGTTTTCAAATATACCGAGACTTTCCTCAAAGCCCTCGCGCTTTCCGAGACAGCCGATAAGCCCATCGGTCAGCTCGCGGAGACGTAACAATTCGTCCTTGGCGGTCGGATCCGTAAGCTTCATAGCCAGACCGATACTGCCCGCTGCACTTATTATTATGTCGGAAAATTCTTCAGGCTCGTCGACAGACAGCTTTTTCGCCGCATTACTGTGTTCGATTATATAATCACGGACGACCGTATCCTCAAGCGCACGCACTCTTATAACGGGCGCACGGCTTCTGACCGTTTCAAGAAGCCCGAGACTGTTGTCCGTCAGAAGCAGGAAAAGAATGTATTCCGGCGGTTCTTCAAGCGTCAGCAAAAGGGAATTCTGCGCCTCCTGCGTCATAATATGAGCGTCCCTGATTATCACGACCTTTTTTGCCATCTCGGTCGGTGAAAAGCATACCTTGTCACGCACGGCTTTTATCTGCTCCTTTGAAATCGAGCTCTTGCCGTCCTCGCATCCGACTACGAGAATATCTGGCGTCAGACCGCCGAGTATTTTTTCGCAGTTTCTGCACTTCCCACAGGGCAGGTCGGCACTGTCATTTGTACGTTCAAGACAGGATACCGCCGCCGCAATGTTCATAGCGAGCGTGAATTTCCCGGTTCCGAAGGCTCCTTCGAGAATATATGCGTGTGTAAGCGAGTCCGATTCAATGTCCGATGCGAAAAAACCGCACACTTCGCTGTTTCCCAATATGCCGGGCATGATCCTTTCCGCTTGACGCATTTTCGCTTTACCTCCGTTGATCCGAAATATATCCGTAAATATTTACACTCATTCATAATAATTATAACAGATAAGCCCGCCGATGTCAAGATATCTCGATGTTACATTTCGGTATCATATTGACAAAAGCATTTTAAAAGAGTAAAATTATATCGACATCTTAATGTGTATTGAAAAGGAGTGCAGAGCCATGAATGAATCTGAATTTTATTCGGCGTGTCCGCCGGATGTTCCCGTGTTGAGCGTCAGACATCTCAGCAAATCACTTTCCGGCCGCCTGATACTTACCGATATTAATTTCGAATTGAACCGCGGTGAGATATTCGGCTTCGTCGGACCCAACGGCTCGGGAAAGACGACGACCATAAAGCTTATTCTCGGACTTTTGCATATAGATGCCGGAGAGATATTCATATGCGGTAAAAATGTAAAGACCGAGTTTGAAGCCGCAATAGCTCCGGTCGGCGGAATAATCGAAAATCCCGAAATGTACAAATATCTGACCGGCAGACAGAATCTTATGCAGTATCTTCGTATGTATGATGATATCCCCGCAGAGCGTATCGACGAGGTCGCGGAATTTGTCCATCTTGATTCGCGTATAGACGATAAAGTGTCAAAATATTCCCTCGGTATGCGTCAGCGGCTTGGTATTGCACAGGCGATACTTCATAAGCCGAAGCTGCTCATTCTTGACGAGCCAACAAACGGACTTGATCCGACAGGTATCCGCGAGCTTCGCGAAGCTCTTAAGACTCTGGCTCACGAAAACGGCGTCACGGTGTTCATCTCAAGCCACCTTTTAAGCGAAATATCGCTTATGTGCGACCGCGTGGGTATTATTGACCGCGGAATGCTCGTTGCGGTAAAATCAATGGAGGAGATACGCAGAGTGGGTAACGACGGCTTGCTTGTTTATCAGGTGCTTACGGACGAGGTCGAAAAGGCGACGGAGGCTATCGGAGCAATGAAGCATATCCCCGCGCCCGACGTCTCTGTGCCGGATATCTCCGCGCCGGATGCGGAATCCGGCGAACAGCCCGAGCCTGCGGCAATAGAATATTCCTTAAAGAACGGAAAGCTGTACATCAAGCTTGAAAAAAGAGAGGTGCCTCATGTTGTCAAGGGTCTGGCGCTTGCCGATGTGGCTATAAACGGTATCGTACCGGTCGAGCATTCTCTTGAGGACACATTCATTGAAATGACAAAGACCTATAAACCGGGAGGTGAGCTGTAATGGATAAAAAAAGAGGCTTCGGAAGCCTTGTCAAAAACGAGATCATTAAGATTTTGGCGCAGACCGGTTACAGAGTAGTTATTATAATTCTTATGGCTCTTGTTGTCATAACGCCGTTTATTTCAAGGGGAATTGAAGCGCTTTTCAGTCTCGCATCGGAAAATACTCCAGACGCGGCATATAAAAACGCTGAACAGATGCAGGAAAATTATAATATTCTCGACGAAAACGACATTGACCCGACCGCAAAGGAGCTCGGACTTGAATATTTCGGGGTTATCAAAGAGAGCGCAAAGCTTTTTATGGGGCGCGAGGCGTCGGAGAAGTGGAAATTCAATACCTTCTATGGTCATTACCGCGAAATTTATCTTCAATACAAAGCGTTTGAGCTTATAGCAAGCGGTAAAAACAGCTTTTCTGAGGTTTACGATTCACTTTTCGGATATTCGTTGATATCCGAAAGCGAGATAACGGAAAATGTTGACGACTATGTTATAGGCGAGGACAGCAACGGCGACAGGAACGTAAACAAGGATTCGGATTTCAAGGCATTGTATAACGCCGCAGCCAAGTATCTTAAAGAGCTGCAGAATAAGATCAAGACCATAACCGCAGGCGAATATGCCGAGGAAAGCTCGCATTCGATAAGAAATACAGTCAGAATTCTTGAAGAACAAAAAGCCGAGAACGATAAAAACCCGGCAAAGAACGACGAAGAAAAGTTCAGACACGATGCGCTCATACTTTCGCTTTCAAGCTATAAACGGCTCCTTGAAGCCGCGGAATACATATGTCAGAACAATATCGCGCCCGACGATGAGAGATTCGCGCTTGTGTTCGGCAACAGTAACGGCGCTTCGAAATTCATGCTTGCGGTTGCCGATACGGAATCATATACCGTTCCGACAAAGGAATATTACGAGAGTGCAGAGGGAAAAAACGAGCAGCACTATGTGCCGGAGGTTTACAGCTACGATGAATACCGCAAATTATGCGTTAAAAACCTCAAAAACAATCTTGCGGCTATCGAAATGTATTCCTATTCGGTCAAAAACGGTGTTGTGCTTCCCGATATGGCAAGCTCTCCGTCAAAAACAATATTTCGCTTATTGCTTTCGACAAATATGAATTTCGTCACCGTTGTTATGATAATAATCGCAAGCATGATAGTTTCCTCGGAATATTCACACGGAACGATACGCCTGCTTCTGATACGTCCGAGAAGCCGCGTTAAAATACTTGCCTCGAAATATGCAACGCTTGCTATTGTCGGAGCGGTAATGTCGATTGCCGCATGGCTTGTAACGTCGTTGCTGACGGCTGTTCTGTTCGGTGTCGGAGATATGCTTGTGCCCAATCTCGTATGGCACGGCAAGGCGGTTGCCGTACCTTCGGTACTCTATTCGCTCTGGCGCCTGCTTTTGATGTACATAAGCTCAATGCTTTTTGCAACCGTCGGTTTTTTCTTCTCAACGCTGACGAAAAAATCCCCGCTTTCAATAGTGCTGGCACTTGTGGTAAACTCATTGGGTGCATTCCAGAATATATCGATAGTATTTGCATTGAGACGCTCATCGACGGCTTTAAAAGCATTTCTGGATCTTACAGTACTGCCGTATATGCACCTTGATATGCTGCTTGCTACGCCCGCAGATATCTATGTATCGACCCCCGGAGCCTTGAGTACTCTCAGCGGAATAATCGGAATAATATCGAGACAGATCGGAGTTCTGGCGCTTGATGTAAATATAATTGTCGGTATCGTGGTCGTCCTTATTCATATCGCGGTTATGCTTACTGTTTCAGCCCTGTCCTTTAAAAGCCATCAGGTGAAATCCTGAACCAATACAAAAGGCGGTGTTAAAAAGCTCAAAACGGGTTTTTAGCACCGCTTATTTTCAGTTTTCCTTTATTTCCTTGCCGTACACAACTATCTCTCTTGTGTTGATCGTGTTGTATTTTGAAGACTTGTCGCTTCTTCCCACAGCTACGCCGATCCTTATATACTGTCCGCTTACACCCACCATATCAAAAAGACAGGACGTGTTTGCCTGATTACCGTTCCATGGATCGGCAGGGCTTTTTGCGCAGCTTACAAGCGCTGTGCCGGTTATCTGATCCCAACACGCGGTCGGCACTGTTTTCCAATTTATGCCGTCATTGCTTACATATACCTCTGCCGCACCGGGAAAGCCCTTGAGATTGCCCGAGAAAAAGCCGATGGCGTCAAATATAAAACGCTTGCCGAAATTGAGCGTGATGAGTCCCGTGTATTTCCCGTCTTCTGTGACATTGCCGTTTATATCGTATTTTTTGTCGTCAAACTCAAAGCAAGCCATGAGAGAGGAGCCCCAATGACCGTTTACAAGGTTTTCGACAGCCGTCGTGTAGCCTTTTGAATCTTCAGACATTTTTTCGATTCCTATTACCGAGACACCATAGCCTATATCGGCTATGTCCGCCTTCTGTTCGTCGGTCAAACCGGTCAGAGAATATTCCTTTGAGGCTATCTGCCCCTTTGTGCCGAGTATTCCCGAAAAGCTTTTTCCGTTCGGGTATTTTCCGCCGCTTATAACAGAGATAAGATTGGATTTCGGAAATTCCGTGAGATTTTTCATCTTCGAGTAATTGATTCCGAGGCTTTTGCCGACATCTGTTACCCCTTCGGATGAAAAAAGATAATCCTTCGGTATATTCACATCATTGAATGCGGCATCATGCGCCGCTTTTTTCAATATTGCCGCGTCAGTCTCGGATATTCCGGTCGGTCTGTATCCGACAGCCTCGGGATCGTATCCGAAAATATCCGCGAACAGCGTAAGAGCCGCAAGATAGCTGCCTGCGGGCGATGGATGAGTCGAATCGGCATTGTAAAGCTCAATTGAATTTAAGTCTGAATTATAAACGTCAAAGAAAGCAAGTCCGGCATATGAAACATCAATGCCAAGCTCTTTGCCGATCGCGGTATAAGCACCGGCAAGCTTCCATGTCATAGTGGCGTTTGTCATTCCGTATTCTTTAAGATCTGCGTGATCTTTTTTGCGTCCCCACGTTTCATAGAGATACGGTGCGGCGCCGTTTTCCCTGATTTTTTTGTACATCGCACGCACACCGTCATAGAATTTTGCCGGCTCCGTCGCGGGGCGAAGGCTCTGCTCCTGAATTATTACAAAATCATATTTGTTGCTTTTAAGCGCCGAATCGACCTGGTGTCCCAGCTCGTCGTTTTCGTCCGCGGATTTCTGAAGCGTCCAGCCTCCCTTGGTAAGCGAGGATACACTGATTTTGTAGCCCGCCGAAACGGCGATTGAACGGAATATCTCCTCCGGCATTTTGTTGTAATATGTATAGCTGTTGCCGATGAAAAGAATCTTGTATTTCTTGTCCTTGTCAAGCGCACCGGATTGCCCGGGGATATTATCGCTCTCGCTTTCGGCAGAGCCTTCTTCGGAGGTCTCGGAAGCTTTACCGCTCTCCGAGCTTTTGCCGGATGTCTCCGGCTGCTTTGAGTCGCCGCTTTTGTCGGATACATCTTTTGACGACGATGAAGACTCGTGCAGACCCTGATTTCCATTACCGCAGGCGGAAAGACCGAGAAGCATTGAAGCTATAAGAAGTACGGATAAAATAGTTTTTTTCATTTTCTCATATCAAAGCGGGCATGGTCCCGTCTTTATTCTCTATTTATTTGTTCGGTGCATTATATTCGTATGCGTCAAGTCCGAATACGGCGACCGTATTTTCAAAAACTGCCATTTCGGCTTCAGCATAGGTCGTTTCTTTAAGCTTTGCGATTTTTTCGATTATTTCGGGAAGTATCAGCGAGGAATTGAGTATTTTCCTTTTCTGATGCGATGAGCAGACAAACCTTTCGTTGTCGGGTATAACAAACGGCGCGTCGGTTTCGACAAGTATTGATGTTATGGGAATTCCTGCGACCGCATCTTCAAGCCGTGCCGAAGCTTCGCCGCTCCCGATAAGCATACCGCCGATGCCGATCTTAAAGCCGAGCGATATGAATTTATCCGCCGTGACACGATCCTCCGAAAAACAATGGGCAACGCCGCCGTGCAGATACCGCGAATACCTTTTCAGAATTTTATAAGCGTTTTCATACGCGCTTGCGTCCCCCGGGGTATTTGAATTGCGGATATGAAGAATGAGCGGCAGCCTGTGACGGTGCGCAAGCTTTATCTGATATATAAACATTTTCTTCTGAAGCCTTCGTTCGGCTTTTTTCTCCGCGCGGTGGTAGTCAAGCCCGGTCTCGCCGATAGCTATGACCCCGCTTTGAGTCGCAAAAGCTTTCAGCGCTTTCCGCCTTCTGAAATTTTTCGCCGTACACCTTCCCGGATGCAGACCGACCGCCGGAAAGACAAAGCCGGGATATTTTTCTGCAAGCTCCATAAGCCTTTCGTTGGTTTCAAATTCGATCGCAGGCTCGATTATTCCGCAGATTCCGCCCGCTCTGAGCTTATCGAGAAGCTCCTGCCTTGTGCCGCGGATTATATCATATTCGTAAGGATACTCCGGGTCTTCGCCGGAATGGGCGGGCAGGGCGAGATAACTGAAAACCCCGTCATATTTGAATCGCGAATAGTGCGCATGAGAGTCAATTATCACCGTTTACCCCCGAAGCTTTTCCGTCACATACACATTCTGTAACGGCACGGGAGATCTCCGCCATACCGTCGGCTGTCGGATGCAGCCCGTCGATCGTGTCATATTGTTTTGCATTTGAGTACAGGTCGATAAAAACACAGCCGTATTCTGCGGCGCAGTCCGCAATCACTTTTATATATTCCGTCATATCGTGTCCTGCCAATCTGTGCGGGAAGGTGAAGAAGCGCGAACGGCTGCAAAAGCTGACGCCCGGAGTGATGCACCATATTTCGGCGTCCGGATAGTTTTCGCGGAGCTTGCGCAGCATCTCACGGTACGCCACGCCGAATATCGCAAGGTCACCTTGCTCGACGGGACTTTCCGCGCAGGGCTTCATTCCGTATCCGCGGTCGTTTGTACCCATGAATATCATTATTACATCGGGCGAGATCCCGTTTCTGCCGAGCCCCGATGTTCTCTCATCGCTGCATGAGTATGACGGGACCTCACACATCGGGTGCTTTGAGACCATGCTGCCCGACCACGAGTCGTTGATAAGCAGCTTTCCGCCGAAGAAGCTGATGACCTGTCCCCACCAGGTGTCATCCGAAGTGCGGACATCCGCAAATATGCCGTTCGTACGGTCGTAGAACACCTCGTAGCCGATGGGGTTATATCCGTCCAGCGTGCTTATCGAATCTCCGAGGACAGAAAAATATTTTCCTTTGTATTGCTTGATACGATCGTTTTGCATGATAAAGTCCTCCTCATGTTCTGAATTGTAATCATCTGTTATATTTTAACACATAAAGAATCTTATGTCTACAAAAATTTGCACAAAAATAAAATTCCGGAACGCGCCGTGAAGGCAGACCGTTCCGGAATTATTTATTTACTTAAACAGGTTGTCTTGTCAACACCCGACTTATTTTTTCGGAGCCTCTACGCTGACAGAGAGGGCATTGCCAGAACCGTCAACGTCAACAACAATGACACTGCCCGGCATAGGATCGTCGCCTATGATACATCTTGCAATAAGAGTTTCAACTTTGGACTGCAGGAATCTCTTGAGCGGACGAGCGCCGTAGACCTGGTCGTAACCGTTTGCAATAATATATTCCTTTGCTTTGTCGGTAACGCGGAGACCGAGCTGCTTGTCATCAAGACGCTTTGCAAGATCCGCAATAAGAAGATCGATAATGCCCTTGATATTTTCCTTTGTAAGCGGCTTGTAGAAAACGATCTCGTCGATCCTGTTGAGAAATTCGGGACGGAAGGAGCGTGCCAAAAGCTTTGATACCGTGTCGCGCGCTTCCTGACTTATCTCGCCGTCGGCACCGATACCGTCAAGAATAATATCCGAACCGAGGTTGGAGGTCATAATAATGATGGTATTCTTGAAGTCTACCGTTCTGCCCTGGCTGTCGGTTATACGACCGTCGTCAAGCACCTGAAGAAGTACGTTGAAAACATCGGGGTGAGCTTTCTCAACTTCATCGAAAAGTACGACCGAGTACGGATGACGGCGTACCGCTTCGGTAAGCTGACCGCCCTCGTCATATCCGACGTATCCGGGAGGCGCACCTATCAGACGGGATACCGAATACTTTTCCATGTACTCGCTCATATCGATTCTTACCATGTTGTGCTCGTCATCAAACAAGGCTTCGGCAAGCGCCTTTGCAAGCTCGGTTTTGCCGACACCCGTAGGACCCAAGAACATGAACGAGCCGATAGGACGTTTGGGATCCTGAATGCCCGCACGCGAACGGAGAATTGCATCGCTGACCTTGCGGACGGCTTCGTCCTGACCGATAACACGTTTGTGAAGTATCTCGTCAAGTTTGAGAAGCTTCTCTCTCTCGCCTTCAACAAGCTTTGCAACTGGGATCGAGGTCCAACGTGATACTATTTTTGCTATCTCGTCCTCTGTTACCTCGTTGCGGAGCAGGGAATTGGCTGACGCCTCACCTGCTGTTTTCTCACATTCCGCAAGCTCTTTCTGAAGTGCGGGCAACTTGCCGTATTTGAGCTCTGCCGCACGGTTGAGGTCGTATTGATTCTGCGCACGCTCGATCTCCGCATTGGTTTCTTCGATCTGCTCACGCAATTTCTGAACCTTTTCAATAGCTCCGCGCTCGTTTTCCCATTTTGCTTTCATGGCTCCGAATTTTTCACGAAGCTCCGCAAGCTCTGAGCGTATCTGTTCAAGATGCTCGGCGGAGAGCTTGTCGCTTTCTTTTTTAAGTGCCGCTTCTTCTATCTCAAGCTGCATTATCTTCCTTGAAATGTCATCAAGCTCGCTAGGCATCGAATTCATTTCGGTCTTTATCATAGCGCACGCTTCATCAACAAGGTCTATGGCTTTGTCGGGCAGGAATCTGTCTGTAATGTATCTGTCCGAAAGCACTGCGGCGCTGATGAGAGCCGCGTCATGTATCTTGACGCCGTGGTAGACCTCATATCTTTCTTTGAGTCCGCGAAGGATCGAAATTGTATCTTCGACCGTCGGCTCGGGAACCATGACCGGTTGGAAACGTCTTTCGAGAGCCGCGTCCTTTTCGATGTACTTTCTGTATTCATCAAGCGTTGTTGCGCCGATGCAGTGCAGCTCACCTCTTGCAAGCAGAGGTTTGAGCAGGTTACCTGCATCCATAGCGCCCTCGGTTTTGCCCGCGCCGACTATCGTATGAAGCTCATCAATGAACAGAATGATCTTGCCCTCGGAGGACTTGACCTCGTTTAAAACGGCTTTGAGTCTTTCCTCAAATTCACCGCGGTATTTTGCACCGGCTACCAACGCACCCATGTCAAGCGAGAATACGGATTTATCCTTAAGATTGTCCGGAACATCGCCCTTGGCTATACGGATAGCAAGTCCTTCTGCAATAGCGGTCTTACCGACACCGGGTTCACCGATAAGGCAGGGGTTGTTCTTTGTTTTCCTTGAAAGGATACGGACGACGTTACGGATTTCCTCCTCACGTCCGATCACAGGGTCAAGCTTCTGTGCCTTGGCAAGAGCCACAAGGTCGGTGCCGTATTTTTTCAGCACATCGTATGTGTCCTCGGGATTGTCGCTGCTTACGCGGCGGTTGCCTCTGATGCTCTTAAGTGCTTCAAGGATCTTGGATCTTTCGATGCCGAGAGAATCCATAATCTCTTTGATCTTTCTTGAAGGAGCTTCAATTATGCCGAGTATCAAATGCTCGACGGAAACAAATTCGTCGCCCATCTGAGCGGCTTCCTTTTCAGCCTTGTCAAGCGCATCGCGAAGCTCGCCGGATATATAAGGCTCGCCGTCTCCGCTGACCTTCGGCAAAGCCGAAACCGCATTTTCAAGTTCTCTTATGAAGCTATCGGACGACGCACCGCAACCCTTGATTATTTCGGGCGCGATACCCTCGCTCTGCTTCATCAAAGCAAGCAGGAGATGTTCTTCCTTCATTTCGCGGTTGCCGTATTCGGACATTATCGACTGCGCGTCCTGAATTGCTTCTATGCTTTTTTGTGTGTATTTACGGAGATTCATATTCACTCCCCCTTTATATAGTAGATAAATTTAATAACATTGGTTTGAAATATTAAACGGCACGGTATCTTTTCAGATGATTGCCGATTCTGCTTTGATATAGTCGGAATAAAGCCCGGTTATTTTGCTTACGCAGGCACTTTTGTTGTCTGTGTATTCGAAAAACGTCTTAAGCGCGCTGTCGAAAAGATTCAGATAGACCGCGATCAGCTCGCCGACGGTTTCTTTTGATTCGGTGATCTTCTTGCTTTCCGACAGACTGTTTGCCCTCGGGCAGAGTATACGCGAAAATTTGCCGCTTCCGGCTTCCGATCTCGCCGTTATACCGAATTTTGCTTCGATTGCGGAGAAAAGCCCGCAAAATTCCGAAAAATATTCGATAAGCGTGGCATTCTGCGTCCTCAGTGAAACGCGAAGCTCACCTATGCCGTCGCCTGTCGGGACACGGAACAACTCAACGCTGTAACGCACACTCGGATTGTATTTATATACAAGCGAGGATTTGGCAGACATTGTGTTGTCGGAGGTATCCGCCATCAGTCTGAATACCTGATTTTCGCTTATAGCCTGTTCAAGTCTGCTGATAGTATCGTGAATTTTCATTTCCGGCGTTTCGTAGCTGACATATTCGGCAAGTATCCGGTTTATCATGCCCGAACGGTTGGTTCCGTTCGCATATGCCAATCGGTCGATTGCCGAAACTACGCTTTCGGAAAGAATAACGGAATATACATTTTTTTTCATTTTCCCTCTCACGGCTTGTGCCTGCGTACCTCCTTCCGTATATTTGGTCTCATTCTTTCTTTATTGTGTATTATTGTAGCACACTTTATATAACTTGTCAATAGGTTTATATAAATTTTCTTGCAAATTTTTGAGAAAATTTCAGTTCGTTGTATTACAATGTGATATCAAAACGACAGGATATGTTTTCTTTCCCGTTTTATGTACAATATCCGACGGCACAGCATACAATTTAATGAAGCGGCGAAAATCGCAATGCTTCAGAAAAACAGGAGGTAGACAGAAAAATATGTATGCAGATGAAAATGATGTAAGACTGCCGCGCGAGCGCGTGGATGACGCAACTCTCGAAAGACTTCTCGGAGAGAGGGGAATGAGTGCGGCGTCCGCTCCCGTATGCTGCGGATGCGGCGGTATGACCGAACGCGAAGATCAGACTGCACGCGGCAGAAACGTCGGCTTGGCACGCCTTGAAAACGGTTCCGACTGCGGCGAGACCGGTGGCGAAACGGGCGGTCCCGGTTGCACCGAAGATCACGGATGCGTCTATGGTTGCGGTGCTGCCACAACATGGGGACTTGAGGGATATCCCTTGGCGATCGTGTATTCACCGCTTCAGGAGTGGATAAATATTTATGATGAAATGACCGCTCTTGAGAGAGGAACACTTTTTGCCGAGCTTGATAAACCGCTTGCGGACACAGATACAAAATGCAAAGGAGGTACGTCACGTGGATAAAAGAAACAGAGCACGCTACTACGAAAATTACGGTAACAGCGGCGGAAATGTAAGAATGATGCGCGGCGGCAGAACAACGTCGGAAGCAAGGAATCAGGAAAGCAGAAGCGGCTGCTGCTGTAACCAGGGCAGTGAAACCGACTGCATGACCCTTATGAGAAGGATCAGAGCGGTCGACTTTGCAATTCAGGAGACGGTTCTTTATCTTGACGCTTATCCCTGCGACCGTAAGGCACTTGAATACTATCATAAGCTTACAGAGGCACGCGAGGAGCTTGTTGAAGCCTATCAGAACGGCTGCGGTCCGCTTACAAACCGCGGAAATGAAAGCGCGACCGAATGGAATTGGATATGCTCGCCGTGGCCCTGGGAATACGACGCAAACAGAGATTGAAAGGAGAAAAATAATATATGTGGACTTATGAAAAGAAACTTCAGTATCCCGTGAGGATAAAGAATCCCAATCCGACCTTGGCGAATATAATAATCAGCCAGGTCGGCGGTCCCGACGGAGAGCTCGGGGCATCTCTCCGCTATCTCTCCCAGCGCTATTCTATGCCGTATAACGAGATTCGCGGTATATTGACCGATATAGGAACCGAGGAGCTTGCTCATATAGAAATGGTTTCCGCAATCATATATCAGCTCACAAGAAATTTAAGCGAGACGGAAATAGCCAGCAGCCCGTACGCAAACTATTTTGTTGATCATACGACAGGCGTATATCCCATCGCCGCATCCGGCGTTCCGTTCGATGCAAAATATATAGGCGTAAAAGGTGACACTCTCGCGGATATCCATGAGGATATGGCAGCAGAGCAAAAAGCTCGTGTGACCTACGACAACATCTTAAGGCTTACGGATGATCCCGATGTGCGCGATCCTATAAAATTCCTGCGTGAAAGGGAAATAGTTCACTACCAGCGCTTTGGTGAGGCACTCAGGCTTGCAGAGGACAGACTTGACGGAAGAAACTTCTATGCCTGCAACCCCGGGTTTGATAAAAACTGCGGTAAGACCTGCGACGGCACAGACAGCAATGACTGCGGCTGCGGCGGTACGCGCAGACGCTGAGTCCGAGCTTTTAAGAAAACAAAATATTAATTTAAAATAATAAAAAGCAAAAAAGGCGGTGCTAAAAAACTCAAGACGGGTTTTTAGCACCGCTGTCGATATTGGCCCGGCGGCAAAGCGCTGCCATTTTGCCGTAACAGAAAAATTATTCGACTAAGGCTGTTTTGTACTGCTCCTTGTGGTACTGCAATGTGTAGAGGTTGTAATAGCTTCCCTTGGCTGCAAGAAGCTCGTGGTGATTGCCCTGCTCAACGATCGTACCATGCGAAAGCAGGATTATATTGTCCGCATGCTGGATTGTGGACAGCCTGTGCGCAACAATCAGCATGGTACCGATGTTCATCATTTTTTCAAGTGAATCCTGGATAAGCAGCTCGGTTTCTGTGTCAATGTTAGCGGTGGCTTCGTCAAGTATCATGACCGACGGCTTGTGAATTATGGTTCTGGCGAAGGAAAGGAGCTGACGTTGACCCGCCGAGAAGTTGTTGCCGCGCTCGCGCACTACCTCGTCAAGACCGTTTTCAAGCTTGCATATAAACGAATCTGCATTTACATATCTGCAGGCCTCCATGACCTGCTCGTCGCTTATATTTTCCTCGCGCAGTACGATATTGCTTCGAATCGTTCCCGAAAACAGGAAAACGTCCTGAAGCATCTGTCCGAAGTGGCGACGAAGTGATGAGATCTTTATTTTTCTGATATCAATACCGTCGATAAGAATTTCTCCCTTGTCAATATCGTAATTTCTGCATATCAGCGACAGAATTGTCGATTTTCCGGAACCTGTCGAACCGACAAAGGCAACCGTTTCGCGTGGTTTTATATGAAAGGAAACCCCCTTCAGAACCCATTCGTCGGGTACATATGCAAACCAAACGTCTTTGAATTCAATCTCGCCGCGTATTTCGTCAAGCTCAATTGCATCCGGAGCGTCAACAATCTTCGGTTCAATATCCATAATTGTGAATATTTTTTCGGCAGATGCGAATGCGGATTGCAGCCAGTTGAATTGCTCGGCAAGATTCTGTATCGGATTGAAAAATTTTGAAATGTACATATAAAAGGTTACGATAGTACCGCTTGTGAGCGTCTGACCGAGAAATTCGGTGTCCTTGATATATCCTCTGCCGCCGAGATAGAAAAGGCAGAGCACCGACGAAATGTAGAGCATATATACAATAGGTCGGAAGATTCCGAAAACAAATATTTGCTGTCGCTTCGCTTTTCCGAGTACACGGTTTTTTTCTGAAAAGTCACGCATTTTCTTGGCTTCGCAGTCAAATATCTGCGTGATTTTGATTCCGGAAAGGTTTTCGGAAAGATATGTGTTTATATCCGTTGTTCCGTCCTTGACGCGTCTGTATGCACGGCGGGAGAACTTTCTGAAAATGACTGTAAACAATACAATAAACGGAACAAAGCACAGCACCATAAGCGTAAGCTCGTAATTAAGAAAAAGCATTGCTGTCAACACGCCGAGAATTATAAAAACATTCTTTGTGAGATTTACGATGATATTCGTAAACATCATGGATATTGCGTTTGTATCGTTTGTGACACGGGTGACGAGCTTTCCTATCGGAATGAGATTCAATTGCTCATGCGAAAGACTTTCAATGTGAACGAACAGGTCTTCGCGTATGCGGGAAAGTATTTTCTGACCGGTCTTTTGAAGCACAATTGCCTGGACATATGTGCAGATAAGTGAGATTATCAGTATCGTACCGTATATAGCGACAAAGGTATAAAGCTTTGAAAGCTCAAATTTTCCCTTTACCGTTTCTTCAATATATCCGACAAGCATCGGCGAAATGATATCGAACGCTATCGAGAAAAGCATAACTATCCCGACGAAGATAAAGCTCTTTATGTGCGGGCGGGCATATTTCAGAAGCCTTCTGATTATCTCCGAATCCTTCATGTTGCGGTCAAATCCGATAGCTTCCTTTTTGTTTTTCATAAAAGCGTAAGCCAAGGTGAATAACAGCGAGAAGGCGCCGATTATTGCACCGACAAGTAAAAGAGGGTAGTATTCACGCATTTAAATTCTCGCCTCCTTCATCTTCAAGCCTCTGAAGATCGACCGTTCTGCGATATGCCGGGCAGCTCTCGTAAAGCTCGGTGTGGGTTCCGATTCCGGTTATCTCGCCGTTGTCGATATAAATTATCCTGTCCATACGCTCGATGGTCGATATTCTGTGAGCTATCAGAATGGTTGTCTGACCGCGACGCTCGGTTCCGAGGTTGTCAAGTATTGCTTTCTCGGTCTTGGTATCGACCGCCGATACCGAGTCGTCAAGTATAAGTATCGGAGCCTTCTTTATAAGCGCGCGAGCGATGGATATGCGTTGCTTTTGTCCGCCCGAAACTGTCACTCCGCGCTCTCCGAGCATGGTCTTGTATCCGTCGTTGAACTCAACTATATTTCCGTGAACATCGGCAAGTCTTGCCGCTTTTTCAACCTCCGCCTCGTTTACCGAGTCGAAAGCGAACGCTATATTGTTTTCGATCGTATCACTGAAAAGGAAATTGTCCTGCGGTACGTACGCGCAGGCGGCACGCACGGATTTTATAGAAACACTGTTAACGTCCCTGTCGTCTATAAACAGCGAACCGTCCGGAACATTATATATACGCAGTATCAGGTCGACAAGTGTGCTCTTTCCCGAGCCGGTTTTTCCGACAATGCCTATGTTCTCCCCGGCGTTTATTGTGAACGATATATTTTTCAGAACATCCGATTCGCCGTCCGGGTATCTGAACGTAAGTCCGCGGAATTCAATCTTTCCTTTGACATTTTCAATGTCGGACACGCCGGGACGGTCGGTAACATCGACCTTTGCGTCAAGCAGCTCGCTTATTCTGTTCAGAGATGCTTTACCGCGCGAGGTCATTTCAATAAGCTGTGATATAGCCATTACCGGCCATACTATCGCGCTGAAGTATCCGGTGTACTCTATAAGCTGCCCCGCGTCAAAGCTCCCGTTATAAACAAGATATCCGCCGTAGCCGAGGATGACACAAATGATGGACTCCACAAGCAGGGTTATCATTATGTTTAGCAACGATGACATTTTCGTATATTCTACATTTACCTGCTCGTTTTTTCTGTTTATTTTGCGGAATGCAAGCAGCTCCTTTGTTTCTTTTACAAACGCCTTTATTACGGCAATGCCGGAAAAGCTCTCCTGCGAAAAATCCGAGAGCTCGGAAAATGCCTCCTGACGTTTTTCCCACTTCATTCTCATGGCTCTGCCGACTATGCCGCCGCAGAAGAACATGATTGAAAGCGGTATCAGCGAGAGTACGGTAAGAAGCTTGTCCATGTTCCACATCTTTATAAGCGCAAGCCCGCCGAGCGTGAGTGCGTCAAAAAACATAAGGACTCCCGAGCCGAAGCAATCCTGGACGGTTTCAAGGTCATTTATGAAATAAGACATGAGCGTACCGACCTTGTTGACCTGATAATATTCGTGAGACAGATCCTTGCAACGGTCGAACATACGGTTTCTTATATCCGTTTCAAGACGTATAGCCGAGCCGAAAAAGCATATACGCCATAAGAACCTGCCGAGCACCATTCCGATTATTATAAATATCATAGGCCTGCATATGTAGTCGAGCAGAAAATCCATGTCAAATGCAACCTCACTGCCGTCGATCATGACAGAGCCGTTGTTCATTCCGTTGATAACAAGCTTGTAAAGCTTCGGAACCTCGAGCTGGATGTAATCGACAAATATAAGTGCGGCAAGTCCTACCAAAAGAATATATGAATATTTCAGATAGTACTTGTTTATGTGTTTACCGAAAAGCACCGTATCAGCCTCCTTTTCATATTATCATAATTTGAATGCGTATAAATAATATTATATCATATTTATCGAAATTTGTCAAAAAAATTTCGCTTATATGCGTGTGTAAGTGTTCGTGTTTTGATAAACATATTCATAACAAAAAAGGACTGCCGTGTATTACCACGGCAGTCTCGGCGTGAGTAAAAAAACATAAAACTATATCAAAATATAGCAATCAGTACCTTTTTCAAAAGCAGGAAACCCACCCGATATTATGTATAGCTGAATAACAGCTTGCGGCTTCTTTTGTCGAGCTCCGCAAAATCGGGAATCTCGTACCTGTTGTCGTTTGAGTCGCGGATCAGAATACGTCCGCTTCCGCGCAAAGCCTTTATATCACTGTGACGGTTGCGTATGCGGAACTCCACAACGCCACGCTCGGTGCGCACCTTGAATTTGAGCGAGCCGAACTTGTCCTGCACGGCGATCACCTCGGATATTTTCGGGATCATGTAAAAATCCATAAAGCAAGCCTTTATGGCGTCGGCAGACGCCCGGTCCATCTCGTTTATATCCGTCAGCATTGCAACCTCATGCTCACCCTCGTCGAGAAAAGTTATATAGTGATCGAGGTCGGTCAGAGGGAAAAGCCGCCGCGGCTCAAGGTTTTCATAAACCGTTCCATCAGACATCGTTGCACGCACAAGGTACATATCCGTCCTTTCAATACGGCAGTTGTCTTTGGTAAAAATAATTCTGCTCATGATTTATTATCTCCTTTCAGCCACGATCATTCAAAGTTTTCTTCTTCTTTGCTCTTGCGTACCTTGTCGGACATGGACTGGATCTGAACGAGCTTGTAATACTTGCCCTTCATTGCCATAAGATTTTCCGGCGTGTCGCACTCAATAATGCGTCCGTTGTCGATAACAACTATCTTGTTGGCTTTGCTGAGGGTCGAGAGCCTGTGCGCTATCATTATTGTGGTACGTCCGCTGATAAGATGCTCAATTGCTTCCTGAATAAGATGCTCGGTCTCCGAGTCGACCGAAGCCGTTGCTTCGTCGAATACAAGCATGCTCGGATTTTTAAGCACCGCGCGTGCGATCGAAAGTCTCTGGCGCTCACCGCCCGAAAGACCGACACCGCGCTCGCCGAGCACCGAGTCATACGCATCTGGCTGGCGTACGATAAAGCTGTGCGCATTCGCAATATCCGCTGCGTGTATAACTTCTTCAACGGTGTAATCGGCACCGTAGGCTATATTGTTGTAGATGGTATCATGGAACATCAAAGGCTCCTGCTGAACATAGCCTATCTTTGAACGGTAGTATTCCATATCTATCTTGCGTATGTTTACACCATCGACAAGAATCTTGCCCTCGTAGTTGTCATAGTAACGCAATAACAGATTTATAAGCGTTGATTTTCCCGAGCCCGTTGTTCCGACAATACCGACAATGTCGCCGGGCTCAATGGTAAGATTTATGTTTTTAAGGACCTTCTTTGTACGGTCAAACGAGAAGCTGACATTTTTGAATTCGATTTTTCCTTTGATATCGGGAAGAATGTTTCCTTTGCCGAAGTCGTGCTCGGGCTCTGCGTCGAGTATATCCATAATACGCTCGGCAGCCGCAAGAGCACTTTGATATGAGTCACTTAAGTTTGCAAAAAAGTTTATCGGCTCATAGAACATCGAAGCATATGAAATAAACGAAACGAGAAGTCCGACGGAAAGCGCTGTCGAGCCGTTTATTACAAGCCCGCCGCCGTATGACCAAATGATGACGGTTCCGCAGCTTATAAAGCAGTTGACGATCGCGGGAAATATGTTGAGCATCTTACTTGCTCTGACATCCGTCTGATACCACTCTCCTACCGCGTCCTTGAAGATGGCGGTTGAATTCTGTTCGTTTGTAAAGGATTTTATAACTCTGATTCCGGGAAGCGTGTCTGTCAGTACCGATGAGACCGCAGAGGAACGGCGCCATATTCTTCTGTAAAACGGCGCAATCTTTTTGCTGAATATGCGCGCACCGATAACAACTATCGGAACAGGAAACAGCGAGAAAAGCGTCAGTTGCGGGTTAAGGACGAGCATTATCACAATAATACCGATCATTTTAAAGAACTGTACGACAACCTCCTGCGTTATGCGGAGCATAAAGGACTGAAGCGTCGAGGTGTCACCGTTGATACGGTTGATAACGGCACCCGTAGAGGTCTTATCATAGAACCGCATCGGCAGATATTGAGATTTTTCATATACGTCTTTTTTCAGCGATGCGATTATCTTGTCACCGCTGATTCTCAGCATATGCCCGCGCAAAGCACCGAGACCGAAACGCAGCACATAGATAAGAACAAGTCCGATTGATACTGTATAAAGCATTTTGAGCTGCTTGTTTGGCAGAATACTGTCAACAAGCTTACCGGTAAGGAACGGAGGAACGAGCGCAAGCGCTGTTGTCAGTACCGAAATAAATACCGATATCACCAATATGAGCATTTCCGGTTTCATGTAGCCGAAAAACATATGTATAATACGTTTTTTGCTCTCGCAGTTTATGCACTTTACGCCGGGAGCAGAAAGTGTCCGTCCGCATTTCGGACATACCGAAAGCTGCTTTTCATAGGTTGCTTTCATGCTGTCAAGCGCCTCGTCAAGCGGGGTTCCGCCGATCAGGGAGTTAACAAAGTACATGGCGGCATCGCAAAGTCCCGCATCGGTAAATGTGAAGCGGAATATATCCTTGGTCGTGCCGTCCTTCATTTTCGCACGCATAGTGCCGTTTCCGTACATACGCTTGTTTGTAATGCTGTCGATCTCGCTGTAACGGATCGGCTCGTCTGCTTCAAGCGTTGCATTGTCAAAGACAAAAAGACAGTCTTTGGTCGCGGCAAGCGTCGTATCCGAATACTGCGCTTTGCCTGTGATCGAGCTGACGATTGCAAAAAGCACCGGATTGTCCGCGCCCATGACCGAGCCAAGCTTTTCGGTTTGTGTGTGCGTCAGCTGTTTGTTGAGCAAAAATGCTTCCATAAAAATAACTTCGTTTTCCCGCGTTTTTCATATTTAAATTGTTTTGATATTTTAATAGTTTAGCAGCTTTTTAAGAGACGGTATCTGTCACCCGATTCTGCCACAGCGCCGGAAAACGGTTCCTTTCTCCCCGTGACTGAACTCCCTCGCTCCCCGGGGCAGAGGAGGGATATTTTGTTTGCACCTTCTTTGCTTCATTGACCTGCGCATCCGTAGGCGATTTTCACAAGTCGCTATATATTACCATCTGAATTCAAATATGTCAACCCCGAAAATGATGTTTTTCCTACAAAAAAACATGCAAAATGCGTCGGTTGATGTAGAAATAATACAAATATTTTATAAAAGTGACTATAAACGGATGAACGTGTTTTTTGCATTTTCAAACTCTTTTCCAAGGCTTGACTGATGACGGATATAAAAAGATCGCCGTACTTGCGCGGCGATCCTTACCGGACCGGCTGTAAAAAATTACCAATCCGGCTGATGCTTATTGAATTTATAAAAAGCGATTATGAGAAGTCAAACACGATCTTTTTTTCTCCGTTTTCGCCGTCGGCAAGCTTTAAGCGACCGTTGAAAAGCTTGCCGTTCTTTGAGGTGAAGCCTTCAATAACAGAGGTCTGCCCCTCTGAGAGCAACAGCTTTGCGTTTGATAAGGATATCGCGCGTTTGCAAATATACGCACCGAATCGGAATTTGCAGCCCTCTTTATATCCGGTGCACCCGTAGCCGTATCTTCCGCGTATGACGTCCTTTCCGCAGACCGGACATTTTCCGACTATGTCGCCGTAAAATCCCGTGTCGCGGTCGCGCTCCGGCGGCTCGGAGACGGATCTGAATATCTCGTCGATCTCCTTTTCTGCAAGTCCGACGCTCTCTTCTACCGTCATTTTGCCGTGAAAGACCTTTTTGAGCGCCTTTCCGAGCTCGCTTGTTTTGTATTTGTCCATAGATATCTGCATCTGCTCAAGCGATTCTATCATATATATGCCGCCCGGCAGAATGGTGTAGACATCCTTTTTCAGATCAATGTACAGAGATCTGCGCGCATTGTCGATAATTCCGGTTCTCGTCGCTTCCGTACCAAGCTCAAGTCCTTCAAATATTGCGCGGTAGTCCTCCGTGTCGTCCGTACCCGCGTCTGCCTGCTCGGCATCTCCGCCCTCGGCAAGCTTGGCTTTGTCCTCGCGAAACGGATTTTTCAGATAGTTGTTCAGCGTTTCAATGGTATAATGCTTCGGGGGACTTGTCTGCTTTTCCATAGGCTTGAAGCAGATGTTGACCTTGTCGCCCTTTTCAAGCGGCGGCAGAAGCTTGTCCTTTCGCTCACTGTCGTCAAAACGCAGAAAGCCTTTTTGCAATATTATCGTTCCCTTAATGGTAAACTGTTCGTAGCCGCCGACGTCGATAACTATCTCTGTCTTTTGCGCAAGGCAATCCTCCGAGCAGAAAACAGACACAAACCGCCTGAATACCGTTTGATACACCGTAAATTCGTTTTCTGTCAGAGCGCTTTTTTTCGGGATTTTGTATGTCGGCGTTATGGCGGAGTGGCTCTCGATCTTTGAGTCGTCAAATATCGTCTTTTTATCCTTGAATACGACAGGGTAGCCGATATCCGAAATATTTGATATGATCTTTTTTATCTTGTCCTTTTCGTTGGTCGCCAGGTATTCCGAGTTCGTTCTCGGATATGTGAGGTATCCCTCCTCGTAAAGCTTCTGGACTATTGCAAGACTGTCCGCCATCGACATCTTGTATTTTTTTCCGAGTACATTCTGGAGCTTTGAAAGAGAATACAGTTTACCGGGATTGACCGTTTCCTTTTTTGCTTTTTTGCTTATGACGATCGCGTCCGAGGAGTTGTATTTGTCGCATAGTGCCTGCGCCCGCGTCTTTTCTTTTTCGTCGTTGCCGAATTTTTCGCGGCTGATGAGCTCAACGTCGAAGCCCTTTGTCTGTTCCTTTGACGCGACGGCATAATATATATCCGGAACGAAGTTTTTTATTGTCATGTCGCGGTCGTATATTGCCTTTACTATCGGTACTATAACTCTGCCGACGCGAAGAAGCGTTCCGGTTCTTAACGTAGCATAGCGTGTGAGGTTTACACCGTACAGCCAATCAATATATGTCCTTGCAAATCCTTCGTTTGCAAGACGTTCGTATTCCGTCTCGTCCTTCATTTCCTGCAACGCCTTGGAAACGGTTTCGGGCGTCTGATCCGGCAGCCAGAGACGCTTGAAGCTTTTTCCGGACGTGCCCGTGTTCATAACACAAAGGCGAACAATTATTTCTCCCTCACGGTCAGAGTCCCCCGCGTTGACAATGGTGTCAACATCGGCACGGTTGCAAAGCGCCTTGATGATTCCGAATTGGCGCTCAACGCCCGCGTCCGGCTTTTTGTCGGCGCCGGGCTTGAGCTTGAATCTGAATTCCTTCGGAAAGCAGGGAAGCTCGTCAATCTTCCAGCGTGCGTCGGACGGAACACCGAGATAGTCGTTTATATCATACAGTGTGAAAAGATGTCCGAACGTCCAGGTAACAAGATAGCCCTGTCCCTCAAAATATCCGGTCCTTTTCTGCATTGTGCCTATTCCCGCAACGATGTTTCTTGCAAGGCTCGGCTTTTCGGCAATAATAAGTATCATTCTCAGGTCCTCCTCTCTTTCCGTTGGATGTTATTGAAGTGTTTGACCGAAAAATTCCGGCACACGTCTATTCTTTTGGCGTGTGCCGTTGATATTAAACGATAGGCTTTATGCAAGATTACGACGGATCAAAAGCTTACGCTTTGTCGTACATATCCATGCAGTACATTCCGAACTCATATGCGAGTCTTGCTGCCGACGGACGAAGCGCATCCGGGATCTCGTTCATGAAGGAGTGACATTCATATACGAAATCTCCTTCGTATCCGATCTCCTTGAGGCAGGGCATGATCTGCTCCCATTTGATATTTCCGCCTACAAACGGAATAAGGTGCGAGTCGGTCGAGCCGTTGTTGTCCTGAACATGAGTAGCTTTAAGACGTTTACCGATCTTGCGAAGCTGACGGCATTGATCGTCTATCATCATTTTGGCATGACCGAAATCCCATGTGATTCCGACAGAGGAATCCGCAAACGCATCTACAAGATCGCAAAGGTCGTCTGTATCCGAGCAGTAATAGCGGCGTATCTTTGCGCGGTCAAATTCTGCCATGTTTTCGATTGCAACACCGACATTGTGCTTTTTTGCCAGCTCTACCCAAGGAGTATAAAATTCGAGATTTGTCTTTTTGATAACGTCGCGTTCAAATTCGGTATGTATGTTGTCATCAATAGGATGAACCGTCATCCATTTGACTCCGAGCATTTCGCCTGCGATAATTGCGCGGCGGGTCATTTCAAAGAACATTTCCTTGAATTCTTCGGTCGGCTGTTTGCCGTAAATATAAAAATTTCCGAAAAAGGGCGCGTGAGACTGAGTAAAGGTAACGCCGAGCTTTGCGGCGCCGTCTGCAAGCGAGGCGATCCTCTTTTCCCAATCATCTGCCGCGAGGTCGTCCTCTTTTCCCGGACGTATTGCATCGCAGAAGCAGATGTCAAGTACTCTGAATCCCGCGTCATAGCATTTTTGCATTTGCTCTGCATACGGAAGCTCTGTTTTCCCAAGTCTTTTGCGGGCAAACAGATTTGTGGATGTTCCGAGTTTCATTTTTGTTTTCCCCCATAAATTTTATATGTTGTATTATGATTGACTGTTGTTTTGGATTTTCTCCGACACATTCATGCCTTCAGAGAAATGGTTTCTTCACCCTTGACATTATGAAGATTATCCGTGAATTTTACATTGATATCCGTGTCGCTTATTGTTATCGCTCCGCCGACCGCGAAGGATTTGTCTTCCTTGTTGATCTCCGAGGCAACAACTACCGTGCAAGGCTGTCCTTTGTCGTCGTGCTTGCTTCCGACATGACTTACAAAGGTTCTGTGGAGATGACCGCAAAGCATAAGCTCGGGTTTTATATGCTCGCGCAAAAGCTTTGACCAATATGTATAAAGCTCAACCTCAATGTTGAATTTCGGATTCGGCGAGTTCCTTGTAAAAGGATTGTGCGCTACGATTATTTTGTGCTTTATACCGGGCGCGGCGTATTCCTCGCCGTATTTTTCGGCGTGCCTGATGACATCTTCAATATAAGCGGTCTCACGTCTTCTGAAGGCTTCGCAACATACCGTATGCCCGTATTCTTCGTTTTCGTCCACCTTGTCCTCTGCGCAGTCAAGTATGAGAAACCAAAGGCTGCCGAGCCGGACCGAATAATATGAGTTGCCGTTGACAAGAGGCGTACAGTCTCCGAGCTTTTCGGCAAATGCTCCGCGCGTATCGTGATTGCCTCTCGAAAAGATTACGGGGATCCTGCCTTTTGTTACCTGCGATGCGATTTTATATATTGTGTCAAGATTTTCAGCCTTTCCGCAATGCTCCGGAATGTCGCCGTTGAGAATGAGCAGATCAAGCTCATCGCCGAAATATGCAGCGGCGTTGACCGGACCTTCAACTGCATTGTGGGCGTCGGCAACATGATATATGTGCAGCGTGTCACCGCAGACCGGCTTGAAATCGGATGTGTATGTTTCAATCTCGCCCACCACCGAGTGATAGGCTTTGCGTTCAAGCACCTGCCTTATACATACCGTATAGCTTTTTTCTTTGTCAAGCACCTCCATGGGAACCGCGACGCGGTGCATTGTGACATCGGAGCGAAGCACGCCGTTTGAATCGTCGTAGAATTCGCGGTCGCCGACTCTTATCCACATGAGCGTGGGGGTGCTTACCGGAAGGAATATCTGGTACTCGTTTCCTGCGGCATATACTATCGGAGTTGAAAGGAATGAATCCGGAAGCGGAGCGTTCATTTTGTTGTCCTCTTTCATAAAATTGTATATTTCCAATATATGATTATTATACAATAACGTGCGTGGAATGTCAAGAGCGGAGCGGACAATCGGAGTGATCGGACGAAAAAATAAATATCCCGGAATGACGACTGCAAAATCGGAGCATGAATCGATATTGATATTGACACGGTATTTGATTTATGATAAAATAAAACCGACATGATTCCGGTAAGCTTGGCGGATCATGACCACTGACAAAACGGGAGATTAACATATGGAATACGAGATTTGGGGCGATATGATGCCTGCGGTAACAATAAAGCTTAAGAACGGTGAGGGCATATACACACAGTCCGGCGGACTTTCGTGGATGACCGACGGTATCAGTATGTCGACAAATGCCCGCGGAGGATTCGGCAAAAGCATCGGAAGAATGTTCATGGGCGAATCTGTTTTTATGGCAAACTATACCTCCGAGCGCGACGATACAAGCATTACGCTCGCGTCGACCATGCCGGGTACAATCAAGGCGTTCAGAATCTGCCCCGGACAGGTGCTCATAGCGCAGAAGCAGGCGTTCCTTTGCGCTACACATGGAATCGAGCTGTCGGTGCAATGGGCTCCCCGGGTGCGGAGTGCATTTTTCGGAGGCGAGGGCTTTATTCTTGAAAGGATAAGCGGCGACGGTCTTGTGTTTTTCGAGCTTGACGGCAGTATTAAAGAGTATGAGCTTGCTCCGGGAGAAAGCCTTAAGGTAGATACGGGCAATGTCGCGCTGTTTGAAGCTTCGGTGAATTATGATATCGAAACGGTCAAAGGCTTCAAGAACGTTCTTTTCGGCGGAGAGGGCTTTTTCCTGACCAAGCTTACGGGTCCCGGCAAGGTATGGCTACAGACTATGACAACAGTCGAGATGGCAAGAAAATTGCTCTATAAATAAATTTGCGGTATTTACTGCGTCGAAACGGTCAGAATAAATTACATAAGGCTTTATACATATAACTGATATAAGAGGTAACGAAAATGAAATATGAGATCTGGGGCAACTCAATGCCCGCAGTAACGCTGACGCTTGCAAGCGGCGAAAGTATATACACACAGTCAGGCGGAATGACATGGATGAGCGACGGCATAAGCATGACGACCAACGCCCGCGGCGGGTTCGGCAAGAGCATCGGCAGAATGTTCATGGGCGAGTCGATATTTATGGTGACATATACGGCGCAGAGGCCCGAGTCCACCATAACGCTTGCGTCAACACTGCCGGGAACCATAAAGGCTTTCCGCATAACCCCCGGCTACGAGCTTATCGCACAGAAGCAGTCTTTTCTGTGCGCAACACAGGGCATTGAGCTTTCGGTCAAATGGACGCGCCGCATGGGCGCAGGCCTTTTCGGAGGCGAGGGCTTTATACTTGAAAGCATAAAGGGCGAGGGACTTGTGTTCTTCGAGATTGACGGAAGCATAAAGGAGTTCGACCTCGCACCGGGCGAGGTGCTTAAGGTCGACACGGGCAACGTCGCTATGTTTGAATCGACCGTAAGCTACGATATCGAAACCATAAAAGGCTTTAAGAATGTCTTTTTCGGCGGCGAGGGACTTTTCCTGACTAAACTGACGGGACCCGGCAAGGTATGGCTCCAGACTATGACCATTCCCGGGCTTGCCGCAAGACTTGCACCCTATCTTCCGAGCAATAATAACGATTGAAACAATAATGGTAAATTAAACAGAAAAATCAAAGGCGTAGAATAAAAAACAGGGGCTGTAAAAAACTCGATGTTTTTAACAGCCCCTATCTTGGGCGTTTTTGCCTTGTCTTTTTGCTTTTTTAGCTTTATTTTACGGCAAAACGGCGGTGTTCCGAGCCCAAAGTCGAAGGCGGTGTTAAAAAACTCAAAACGAGTTTTTTAACACCGCCTTTTTTCTGCATTGATTATTTTGATGATTTTTATCTTACCATGTGGTGATTTTCATCGACCGGAACGGTGGAGAAGGGAAGATCGTTGGGTCTGTCAGCTGTCGGGAAGGGCGTGAGGTTATCGTTTTCAAGCGAACGTCTGACCTCCTCGTTTGAAAAGTCCGGGATCTCATAAGGCTTGCCGCCTTCAAGCGCCGAGCGCCAGCCATAGATCGCAACCGCGGAGAGTGCAACTGCACGGTAAACATTGAAGAAATGTTCTTTTTTATCGCGGATGCATTCAATGAACTGACGTGTTATCCAATAGTCACCGCCGCCGTGTCCGCATTTGCTTGCTTCTTTTTCGTTTGTGGGATAGAGCGGCTCATAGCTGCTTACCTTGGGCATATTTTCGGGACGCGACCAGTCGTTATATACTAAACGCACGCATTTCTCATTGCCTCTGACGGTTTCGGCAGCACCGTTAAGACCGGAAAGTCTGTACCAATTTGCATGAGGTGCAAGGTAGGTCGAGCCGTTGACGCGGAATACGGAATCCTGATCGGTATATACAAGCATAACGCCAGCAACATCGGCGCGTATTCTGTTCATCTGCTCTATGTTTTCGTCTGTTCCGAGCGCACACATAGCCGTAACCCTTTTGGGCATTGCCTTGGTTATGTGCATAAGCGGTGCGAGCGCGTGTGAAGAATAGTAGGTAGCGGGAAGGAATTTTCTCCAATGCCATTCTTCGGGAGCAAGTGAAGCGCTTTCCGCGGGGCTTGTCGGATGAACATATTCGCCCTCTGCAAAGCATACCTTGCCGAGAGTACCCTTCTGACAAATCTTTTCAAGCTCCCATGTTCCTCTTGCAAACGGATAGTTTTCTGCAAAGACATAAAGACCGCCTGTTTTTTCAACCGTTCTGCAAAGCGCGACGCATTTTGCAATCGTTGACGCCGCCATTGTCTCGCTGAGAACAGCAACACCCTTTTCGAGCGCCTTTATGGCAAATTCGGCGTGTTCCGTAAAATAGTTTGCAAGTATAACGCCGTCGATGCCGCTGTCTATGAGCTCATCGAAGGTCTCATATACTACCGTGTCCGGTGGGCAGGCTTTGAGAGCATCTTCAACTCTCTTGGGATTCTTATCGCATATACCGGTAATTTTCGCACCGTCGATGAGAGTAACGGCTTTTATAAATGCCTGTCCTCTCTGCGTGCCGAAGACACCGAGCTTTATTTCTCTTGATTCTGTGTTTTCCATGTGGTTTTTGCCCTTTCTGGTTAATGTAAATTAAATATATCTATATTCTGAATTTCAATTGTTTTCACTGTTATTTATTGAGCGTATCGTATAAGGAAGCGTATTCGCCGATCCTTCGGTAGGAAACGGCGTAAGATCGTCATTTTCATATGAACGTCGCTGACCCTCGTCGGTAAAATCCGGAATGTCATATGGCATTCCGCCGTTAAGAGCCGATCGCCAGCCGAGTATTCCGACCGCAGATATTGCCGCGGCACGGTAAACGTTCAGAAAATGTTCGGCACCTTTGTCTTTTCCGGATATTCTTGCGTCAAGACAGTCAATAAACTGCTTGGTTATCCAATAGTCACTTCCCGAATGTGTGCATTTTGAGGCTTGCTCTTCATGCTCGGGATATAAAGGCTCATAGGTGCTGATCCTCGGTACATTTTCATCCGGACGCGACCAGCTGTTGAAGCGTACCGTAACACTGCGATCGTTTCCGCGAACCGTCTCGGCAGCTCCCTTTTCTCCGGCAATTCTGTACCAATTACCGCGTGAAGCAAGATAAGTCGAGCCGTTTATGCGGAACACAGCTCCTGTGTCGGTATATACCAGCATGATCCCCGCAATCTCGCTGCGTTCACGCCCGCGTTCGGCGATAAATTCTTCGGACGCCTGCGCACACATAGCACACACGCGCTCGGGCATAGCTCCGGTTATAAACATAAGCGGTGCGAGCGAGTGTGAGGAATAATATGTAGTCGGCAGGTATCTTCTCCAATGCCATTTATCCGGAGCGTGCGCTTTTTCGTCCTCCGGGGCCTCGGGATGGACATATTCTCCCTCTGCAAAGCAGATTTTTCCGAGTACCCCGGTGTCATTTATGCGCTTAAGCTCCCAGGGACCGCGCATATACGGATAATTTTCTGCAAAAACATACAGCGCCCCAGTTTGCTCAACCGTTCTGCAAAGCTCAACGCATTCCGCCATTGTTGCGGCGGGAATAGTTTCGCTTAAGACCGCAATCCCTCGCTTCAGGGCTTTAATAGCAAATTTCGCGTGCTCCGTAAAGTAATTTGCAAGTATCACCGCATCGATCCCGCTGTCCAACATACTGTCAAAATCGGAATATGTTTTTACGTTGTTCCCGCAAAGCTCCGCAGCCTCGGAAAGACTTGCCTGATTCTTGTCGCATAGTGCGCAGACCTCGGCACAGTCGATATAGGATATCGCTTTTATAAACGATTGTCCGCGGTGAGTGCCGAATATCCCTATTTTAAGCTTTCTTTCGGGATAACGGACATCGTTTTTATTATTGTTAGAATAGTTAGAATTGTGCAATGTTTTTTTTCGTGCCATTTGCATGATGACTTCAATAATCAATAATATATGTTTTTCTGTCCGTGTGCGGCAGGAAGGTGCCGTTTGCTTTCCGTACCGCACACGGTTATTTAATTAAAATTAAGACCTGTGTTTTATAATCAGTTGATATTGTCGATATCCTCGTAGAGCTTGGTTATGTTCTTGGATACGGGACCTGACATGGTCTTGATGGTGGAAGCGAAGTTTCCTGAGGTATATGCCGTGTCAAGTATCGAGGGGATACCGAGGCTGAATATATCGGTTATCTCGTAACGGATGGAATTCTTGATAAGGTCAAGGATCTCGGCATCTTTAGGAGTCTTTACGCGGCGTCCCTGAAGTACGTTTTCATAGTACGCTTTGATAACTGTCTGGCTTGAAGTGTATCCGCCGAATTCCATAACATTGGCAACCTTTTCGTAGTTTATCTTGCTTGAATTCGGAATTGCGAAAATGAGCGCATAGGGGTCCATTCTGTGGAAATAGAATTTCTGACCTTCATCATATTTCGGGTTGGGAAGCACGCCGAAGTTCGCACCGTCAAACTGTACCGTCATTGCGGGGTTAGCCCAGATAAAGAGCGCGTGGCCGTTTGCAAAGAGGTTTCTTGCATAGTCATAGTTGTTTGCAAAGCCGCTTGAGTCACCGGTCTTGGTGATAGACTGAATTGTCGTGATCGCTGTGCTTGATTTGAAGGAATTGCTTATTTTTTCAAGAACGGTTGTTGTCTTTTCGTTGTTGATATTTATGGCAAGTCTGCCCTCGTCATTTGTTTTTGTGTATTGAATACCGCAGCCGGTGACAAGGGAAAGGATAGAGCCGTTGGAGGAGCCTTCTTCAATGAAAGCGCCGAAAACGTCATCAACAGTCCATGTGCCGTTACCGTCTTCATCACTGCTTACAGAGGTTGCAAGCTTTAAAAATTCCTCGAGAGTCCACTTGTTCTGATCAAGGAGATTCTGCGGATCCTCGATCTTGTAGTCGGTTACAAGGTCTCTGTTATAGAACAGGCATCTTACACGTCCGAAGTTCGAAACGCTTATGTCGTTCGGCATAAAGAAGAGCTTGTTGCTGATCGTGTACTGTTCGTATGCGTTTGCGTCCCAATAGCTTGCGGTAAGGTTAACGTTTTTCAGTTTGTTGAAATTGTAGAGATTGCCGTTTTTCGCGATCGTTGCCATTCTGCAGCGGCTGTCAAGGATAACGTCAAAATCAATGTCTCCGGTTTCTATGAGGGTAGCAACCTGCTTGTAGGGGTCATCGACCTCCTGAACTTCAACAACAACATTGTATTTGTTTTTGATGGCGTCGTTTCTCTTGATTACCTGTGATTTTACTATGTCGGAGGGATCGTCGGAAACAAGATATTCTGACGGATAGGAGCTCGCTGTCTCTTTGCGTGCGCGGATAACAAAGCTTGCTCCCTGATAGTCTGCATCGACAAAGGTCGGAACGGTCTCTTCGGTTGATGTGTTTTCTGAGCTTCCGGCGGGATCGGATGAGGGACCATCCGGGGTGTTGCCTGTTTGTGCTGTGTCGTGGGTGTCATTGGGCTTCGGCGTCAGATCCTTTGCACATCCGGCAAGGATCGAGATGCTTGCAAACGCCAATGCTATAAGAAGTATCAGCGATGCAATTCTTGTTTTTGTTTTCATGGTTGCTCCTTTCAGAATTGATTGTTTTTATATAATTTAAAAAGCTTTTATTGTTTACTGCTTTGCTTCGTAGACCTGTATTTCGGAAAGACGGAAGTAGTCTGCGGAGCTTGCGAGAATGGAATAGCCGTATTCCTTTGCACCCTCTGCATCCTGCGAACGCGGAGCCGTCAGCGCAAACATTATGTATTTCGCCTCAACAGCACCGCCGTCAAAATCCGCTTTGATGTAGTGGGTCATATTGTAATCTTTGGAGCTGAAATTCTTTTTGTCTGTCACGTCCGTCCACTTTCCGCCGGCTGTCGCATTTTCAACCGAATAGACCACAGTCCAATTTTGACCGTCGACAGAAACGAGTATGTCAAATCCGTCGATATCTCCTATCAGAGTGCCGGACGAGGCGCCGACATTCTGGCTGAACACTGAAAATCCGTCAACCTTTTTAATATCGGCAAGCTCTGTATAGAAGCCGCAAAGATATTTGTGCTTTTCGTCCCTGACGTCGGATCTGTTTCCGTTGGCATCAAACCAATATTTCGGTGCAACTGCATAGCCGGAGCCTCCGCTCATGCGTATATCCGAATATGTGAGCGTTGTGTTGTCATAATAGACCTGACCGTCGGTAAGATTTTTCGGATCGGCTAATTTTGCAAGATTGAAGCCCTTGCTCTTGGAAAATGATACGCCGCCGAGAACATTTTCTCTGCCGAAATTCTCATATGACCAATAATCCGAGGGATTGTATATGAGTGACGAGGATGCGTCATATGCCGGATTTTCGACAAGGACGCCCTTTGCGTTGCGGTAATACTTCGGTACAAATCCTTCTTTCAGACGGAGGTGGAAATATACGCGGCAGCTGTAATTCGAGTTTGAGCTCATATCGCAGATCCAGCTGTCAAACACAGCATGACGCTCATCCTCCGTGCTTGCGGTGTTGTCCGTGTGCCAATCGCCGTCGTGACCTGCCGCATAGAAGGTGTTGTCACCGCGATAAATGAAGGTATGATGCTTTGCGAGAAATATATCGCCGGCTTTTATTTTGCCCTGAGCGAGCAGCGTCTTGAAGTCGATGTTCTGATTCGAGTAGTCATATATTTCGCATACGGGTTCCACATATTTTTCAACGCTTGTGCGGTTTGCAAATTCACCGCTTGAACCGCCGTAAAATCTGAGCGACGACGGCATGATCCCCATATCAATGAATGCCCAATTCAGAGGGGAGGCGCAATTGGCTCCGAACTTTCCGGACGTTACCATGTCGTCAAAATATCCTCTCTGCGGAACATAGGTGCTGCTGTTGGAATATACCCATTTTTCGCCTTTCGACGCACCGAGCTTCATGCGGTAGTTGTAGTAGTCGCAGCAGCTTATAAGACCGAGAACACCGTCGCTTACCGATTCTTTGAGTTTTCCGGCTGCAAAATTGTCCGTGCGGTATTTTTCGGCTGCGGAGGTTGCGGGGTCCGACGGAGAGGTTTCCGATCCGGAAGCCTTCTCTGAATCAGTAGCTGTCTCCGATGCGCTTTCGGAGTCACCGAGGCTTTCACTCTCACTTTCACTTCCGCTTTCGGAGCCTTCGGGCTCTTGCGGCGTTTTCTCTGTCACAGTCAATGAGGCGCTGTCGCTGTCCGACCCGTTCGGATTTTTGCCGCAGCCGGATAATACCGACGCACACGATGTCAGCATAGCGAGTGCAAGTAAGGTAACAATGGCTCTTTTCAGGTTGCTCATTTTGTTGTCTCCTTCAGTATTGATTTGTTTTGCGGCCTTGTCTGCTTTTTATCTGACAATTACCGTTTCAAGTCCGCAAAGAGCAGCGAAATATTCCATTTCTTCCGCACTTGCGTCATAAATGATCGCACTGTGATGGGTTGCTCCCGCATGGCTGAGCGCTTCAAGAAACGCGGGAACGGGAATGGCAGGTCTGAACCAACCTCTTACGCGCTGTTCAAAAACATCTGTGGGAACATCGAGCATTTCAATGGGAGATATAAAGAGCTTATAATCATCTGTCGTACGGAACAGATTTATAAACACCGCTTTTCCGGGACGGTAACAACCGTATGAGACTACCGGGTCTTCGGCATCATCCGCAAAAATGAATTTGATTTTCTTTATACCGGGCTTGCTCTTGGCAAGATTCAGATTGTACTCACCCATGTGACTTATCAGAAGCGAATCGTTTTTCCAGTCGGGACAGAATATCTCGGCAAAGGTCGCGCCGTCATATGCCTTGAGAAGCGCTCCGACGAGAGAAGCCGTCAGAATATCACCCTCACCGGCATATCCGGTTCCGCGCGCAAGCGCTTTGCAGGCTTCGATAAAGGGCATCGCATTGATCCCGCTCTCACCGCCTATTTTCCGGAAATTGACCGTGAAGGCGTCAAGTCTGTCCTTTTCGATCCACTTTCTCAGCGCAAGACAGTTTTTGACCGTCAGCTTGTGAGCTTCTTTGTCAACGGGCTCTATCTCATAGAACAGCTCGGAATCAAGTTTCATTTCAGCCTCGGCTTCTTCGTCCGTGACCGATTCCCGTAACGCCTCTATTTCGCCCTTATCAGGGTAGACCGCAGTTACTCCGAAACGGCTGAGAAGTCTTTCGTCGGAGATCAGAAAATCACCCATTCCGTCAAAGCATCCGCCGATCGAGCCCGCGCGACTGCCTTCAAGCGAGAACGCGGCTTTTGCGGCTCTGACAAAGCCGGCGGCTCTGTCCATGATATCCGAGTGCTCGATATGCCCCGCACAGATAGCGAAAGCCTTTTCGTGCTGTCTTAAAAGACTGCACATATCCATGACGCCGTGGATTCCGTGGCAAAAGCTGATCTCGGCAGGATTCTGTGCGGGACTGAAATCATATGTTTCGGTGGTGTCGAGTATTACTATCGGGAGCTTTGTTCCCGACAGTGCGTCGACACATTCAAGCGACGGGGAATATGCGGCGTGCCAGGTTACAATGCAGTCTACCGCCTCGGCTTCGAATTTTGCAACAGCCGCTTCAAATTCGGGCTTGATACGGCAGAACGCATTGCGCACCACCTCAAAGCCTCTTGCCTCAAATTCCCCGGCAAGTCTTTCATAGAACGGCTCAAGACGCGGACGACCTACGGCACCGCTTCCGCAGTCATCGTATAATTTTATGTACAGTGGTAAAAATCCTATTTTGATCTTTTTCATGGCTATGACCGTAGCCTCCGCTTTACTGTGCCTTGCGAAGGCTTCCTTTCAGACAGCTTTATAAATGGTTTTTATGACTTTAAAATAACTTGATCTTTTCCGGAACACATTTCCGGATATAAGCGGTATTTTATTCCGTTTGTGTTTTTACACTAAAATCAATATTTCAGAACGTGAGGTAAATCGTATCTGCAACATAAGGGTATGGAGAAAGGAGTTATTATGAAAAGTAGCCGGAAAAAAATAACCGTTTATATACCGGAAAGTGTCTGCCCATGTCGGCAGGACCGGTTTCTTATGTTAATTTAATTATTTTAATAAATTATGATATGCCGAAATAACGCGCAGCGTTTGCATACATTATGTCGTTTATATCTTCCCGTGAAAGTCCGAGCTTTTCGGCTGTTCTGCGGAGCGCGAGCAATTCCTCATAGATAAATGTCGTTATCTCGGTTTCGTCCGACTCGCGCATATGCTTGTCGCTTGAAACGTCGCCGTAAAGACCGCGCGGTACGACGTTGACATAATTGCCGTTGTCGTCTATGCGGTACATACGCATTTTCGTGTACGGCATATCCGTTCCGTAAAGCACGCGCTTGGTTCCGACAGCTTCGATGAGCTTTTCCATGGCGACATCGTAAACATTTGCCGAAATGTCAAAATACAGATTCTTGGAATTTTTGAGTACCTCAAAAGCGTCTCCGATATCTTCCTTGACATACGCTCTGCCTATGTGGGCGATTATTACCTTTGCATTCGGGTATTTTTCGTCTATTTCCATCATCTGGGCAAGGTTGACAGGGTCCTTAAGACGCATTGCACGCGGAATGTGAAGCGTGACTATGCCGTGTAACTTGTTCATCAGATCAAGATGCTCCGGAGTGAGAAAATCATATATTCTGACCTCTGATGCGGGAATGTACGGTATGCAGTTGGCAAGGTACGGCTTGATTCCGACATACCCGGTCGCCATCGCGCGGAGTATTTCTTCTTCGCTTGTGTCGTAGTTTGTGCAGTATAAGCAGGTCTCGCCGTGCGCTTTCATGACCTCGGTTACATATGCGTTGACCTTGTCAAGATAGCAGGTCGGGGACCCCATGATTATAGGTCTGACGGTTTTTCCGGGGAAGAGAATGCGGTTGGTCTCGCACATATCCTCATATGTCATATCCGGCGCAACCATCATAGTCCAATTTACACAGCCCTTGCGTTCGCTCGGCTTGACCCGCTTCATACCGGGAAGCCAGACATGAGAATGAGCGTCTATAATTCTGTCGGGAAGAAAATCGGCAAGCTTTTCTTCATAAACTTTTTTATCGTAATCGGTCAACTGTATTCCAAACATTTTTACATAATACCTTCCTTTGCATTGGAATTCTATAAATATTTTAAAACAAAATCGGTGATTTTTCAATCGCTTCCCGTAAAATCCTTTAAGAAATCGGGAAACTTTTTTCTGCAATCCGTAACAAGCGGTAAATTCCTGCCTGCGGCTTTATCGGCTCCGGTTTTATCGGTTCTTACAGAGTGCGGAATATTATATATTTTGAATCTTTAACACCGGACGGGATCCGGGAGGCTTGAATTATATCCTCCCGGAACCGTTGCCCGGTCAGTATTCAACCGAAATATAAGTTGTAAAAATCAATAACCGTACCTTTGAAAATTATTCGGCTTCGAATATCTCGAATTCAACTATACGGAAGTAGTGCGGATTGGCATTCGGACCTGTGATTTCCTTGTGATATTTTTCGTTGTAGCCCGCTGTTGCGTCTGCATTACGGCTTCTCGGAGCTGTGAGCGCAAACATAACGTATTTTGCGGTCTTGGCGTCAAATGTTCCTTCGATCATGTTGGTGTTTTCGTCAACGATCTCGTATTTGAGCTCACCTACAAGGTTTTCTGCCGAGTAAACGACCTCCCAGTTTACGCCGTCTTCACTTACAAGAATGTCAAATCCGTCGATATCCATAAGCGTTGCCGTGTTATAAAGGGCAAATGAACCGATCTTTGTTGCCGCTGCAAGCTCATAGTAGAAGCCGCAGAGATACTTGCCGTTCGGACCTGTGATACCGTCGGGGCGATATTTTTCGGCGATGTTTGTGTAGTCGTTCATCTGATCCTTGCCGAATGTCGTCTTGATATCAAGGTATGTGTTTGCATTTGGATCGTAGTTCTTTACGCCGTCTGTCGCGCATTTCGCATTCTTTATGCTATTGATACCGAAGCTGTTGGCCTTGTCAAGAACAAGACCGGTAAGAAGGTTGAGCGTGTATTTCTTGGTTTCTTCAAGTCCGCAGCCCTTGCAGGTACGGGTCTTTACGCCTGCTTCCTGAGCGGTTGCTTCGGTGGTTATGAGCCATGCGCCGAAATCATGCTTCTTGGTTGTCGGAGCCGTTTCGGTATGTCCGCATACCGAGCAGGTACGTTCCTTTGTGCCGTTCTTTGCGCAGGTTGCGGCAGTCTTTTCTGTCCATTCGCCATAGGTGTGAACGTTTTTGCTCTTGTTGCCGATATCTGTGAGATATTGGTCGATAAGTTCCTGAATGCGTGCCATTTCTGCGGGATTTTCAAGAACCTTTACGAATTTTGTTTCGGATTCGTCAGCGTAGAATTCGTAGCTCTTGTTGACAAACGAATAGTCAACGCCCTGTGCGGTGTTGCCTGTAATTGCGCAATATGTCATGAGCGCTTCAATATAGCCTGTGAGGAAGTTCGGGTGAACATTGTCTGCTGTGTTGATGAAATCTTCATAGCTGTATGTATATTCAAGGGATGTGACCTTGCCCTCGTAGATGTCCGATAACATCTGTCCCCAGGGAAGAACTATCCAACCGTCGTCAAGCGTCTTTTTGATCGCTTCAACGTTGCCCTCATATCTTATATCGTAGTGAGTCATCATTACGACAAACTGTGTTTTCTCGGGGAAGAGTTTTGCGAGCTTCTGCAGCTGATTGTAGGTCTCTTTGATGTTTGAGCCTCTCTGCTGGAAGATTACATAATCCTGGTTGTAGAACTGATCAAGGGGCTTGTTGTCGGGGTTGTTGTAGTAACCGGGATGGAGAACCGTCATGAGCTGGTAAAGACCGTAGTTTTCATATGATGCGGGAAGACCGTCCTCTTCGGCTTTCTTTCTGCCGTCCATAAGACCTGCGGCGCCGTATGTGAAGTTTGTGACTTCGATTTTGTCGCCGAATTTTTCCGCAATGGTTTCAAATACACCCTTGTCGGATGTGGGGGTGCCGTTCTTGTTGATGACTACCTCGCCGTAGTAGGTCATTGAGTTGCCGGCAAACATAATGCGGCTGCCGTTGATAGAGTTTTTAAGCGTAAATTTTTCTGTTTCCACTTCATTACATTCAATACAGGTGTGTTTTCTTTCGCCCTCTGTTTTGCAGGTGGCGGGTGTGGTTACTTCCCATGCGCCGAACGTATGAACGTGCGGTTCGGGACCTTCGGTGTCTTTACCGGTGTCGGGAGTGTTTGTAGCTTCACCGGTAGCGTCACCGTCCGGAGTCTTGGTTGAAGAATCCTTCGGATCGCTGTCTTTGGGGGCGTTGTTGTCTTTATTGCATGATGCAAAGCAGGATACTATAAGAATCAACGCCAGAAGCATCATAGCAACTTTGAAAAACGTGTGTTTTTTCATGGTTTCCTCCTAAAAATATAGCTTTATATTGTTTTTTAACTTTTTTGCCTGATTGACTTGACTGCACCGTATCAAAGAGCCCGGCACCATTTCAAATAATCGTCAAGCTTGCCGCGGTAGAAGTCCGAAAAGCCCTGATCCGGGATTACACACTCACCCGGTAGCGCAAATCTTCCCGAATATTCACCGCATTTTTCCATTCCGTTGTAGCCCGCCGCCGCCAAAACCGCCGCACCTGTCGCGGGAGAGTTGGTTTCGGGACTTACATAAAGCGGAATATCCGCCGCAGCGGCAACAAGTCTTTGCCAAAGCGTGCTTGCCGTAGCGCCGCCCGTCATTGTCAGCTTTTTCATATCCTTCATACCGCTTTTGCGAAATTCGTCGATAACAAGTCGGGTCTCAAACGCCGCGCCCTCCATGAGCGTCAGCGCAAGGTCGTATTTGTCGCTGTTTATTCCGAGACCGTCAAGCGTTCCGCCGTTCGCTCCGCAAAGCAATCCGGTTCCCGACACAAACGGTCTGAACATAATGCTTCTGTCCTTTTCGCGACGTCCGTCGGCCTCGGCACCGCGGCTCAGCTCTGCAAGCGGGGTAGCGGTCAGTGCGGAAAGCCATTCAAAGGTCGCGCCGAAGCCCGATACAGTGGCTAAAGCACCGAATTTCCCGGTCGGATGCCTGCCCGGGGAAATATAGCTTGCGGTAAACAACGGTTTTTCGGTCACACCGAAGAGTACCCATGCGGTACCTGTCGCGAGAAGCAGCTCGCCGCTGCCCGAAATGCCGCTTCCGAGCGAAGCGCAATACTGATCGTGCGCACCGTTGAATACGGCAACACTCTTGTCAAGCCCAAGCGTCTCTGACGCTCCGTCCGTAAGATAGCCCACAAAAGCACCCGTCGGAAGGATCTTCGGCAGTCTGCCCTCGTCTATTCCGATATAATCAAGCATTTCGCGGCTCATATGGTCGCTGCCGATATCGTATAACCGACGTATAGCCGCACATGTGGGATCCTCGACGTTCTTTCCCGTGAGCTTGAGGTTTATCCAACCGAGAGTTGAAGGGAAGGACGCGGCTTTTTCAAATATTTCCGGTCGGTGCTTTTTGAGCCATAACAGCTTTGCGGCATCACATCCCGGCGTTGCCCGCCAACCGAACGAACGGTAAAGCCCGTCTGCGGTAAAATGCGAGGTCAGCTCATCGCTTTCCGCAAATGCTCTTTTGTCCATCCATGTCATCGCTTCGGTCATTGCATTTCCGTCGGCATCTACGGCAGGCGTGCTTCCGCCCTGCGCCGATATGCTTATCGCACAAACCTTTGAGGCTCCCGCAAGCATTTTTGTAAGCTCGCGTACCGATCCCGCCGTGGCAGTCCACCAATCATCCGCACTCTGCGTGACTTCAAGCCCTCCGCTGGTGTGAAGCTCATATGCGCGCTTTGACGAACCGAGACGTTCGCCGTTTTCGCCGATTGCCGTCGTCTTTACGGAGGTAGTGCCGACATCTATTCCTATGTATATATTCATAGCTGTTTTTCGTATTATTCCGAAAGAATGCTTTCGATCTTTTCAAGCAGGAAGTCAAGCGCGTCCTTGTCTGCGATAAGCGGCGGCTTGAAGAGGACTGCCGGCAGGCAGTTCTGCTTGTAGATCTGTGCGCTTGCGTCAATGCAGCATTCGTGGAGACGATTCATGAACAGCTTGGCGTGCTCGACATTCTCACAGTGAAGCGCCGCAAGAAGTCCGGAACCCTCGACCTTTGTAAGCTTGTAGGGATATTTTTTCTGAAGAACTTTGAGTCCGCTTTCAAAATATTCACCGTCTTCGGCGATCTTTTCGCGGTTTGCAAGCGCAAATGTCATTGTGATAAGGTAGGAAAGCGATGCAAGCTCCTCCTGACCGTTCGTAACGAGTGCGCCGAATTGGTTGAGGTTGTCATATTCCGCCGTGGTGATGACCTTGCTTGCGGGAAACTCGCCGCCCGGGAAGCCCTTGCCTATGATAACGAAATCCGGATTCAGATCGTAAAGCCTGAATTGGAACATTCCGTCATACCACATACATGACTGTATCTCATCAACAAGTGTCGGCGTGTCGGTCTGCTCGCAAAGCTCATAAGCTTTTTTAAGAAAGGCTTTGTCAAGTCTGATTCCGCCGTAGTTCATGAGAACTATTTCGTGAAGAAAACCGGCAGTCTTGTAGTTGCCCCGATTATATTTCTTTATTTTGGCTTCAAAATCCGCGGGATCGTTGATCGATATCGGAACTACCTTGTAAAGTCCGTCTGCCTCCGCTTTGTCGCGAAGCGAACCCCAAAGTCCGCGGAAGGTCTGTATAAGAACCGTTGTGCCGTGATAGTTGGCGGCAACTCCGCCGGCAAGATCCCCCATTACAAAGAATACAGGCGTTTTACCGGCATACTTCGGTTCGGGGAGCTCAGGTGAGAGCTTGTAGAATCTCGCAAGCATCATTTTGAAGCCCGCTTCAACCGCAAGGGAACCCGTTTCAAGGTTGATTACCCGGTTAAGGACCTTTCTTTCTTTGGAAGAAATTATTCTTTCAGCCGCCTCTTTGTCATTCCAATCGGCGCCGTTTGCGGAAAGAACAAGCCTTTCCTCGCAAAGGCGGGTTATGTATCCTCTGGTATTGTTGTGCGTTGCATTCGGAATACCGAGCAGACGCGCTCGATCAACAAGTCTGTATCCTGGAAAGCTGTGGCCGAGCGATGCGTGATAGTGCTCGCTCTTTCCTATGAAATAAAGCTTACCGTTTTCACCGAGTCTGAAGCATCCGAAGCCTCCGATCGGTGCCGCCTCCTTGCTTTCTGCCTTGCGGAAGGAATCCGTAGGCGCGCCGTCGGTCGTTCCCATAAGCGGTGCGATTATCTGCGTGCCCGTTTTTGCAAGCAGTGCGCTGTTTCTTCTCTGAATTTCTTCGGGAAAAAATTCAACCTTTCCGTTTGCAAGCTCCGAGGCTTCCGCTTCGCTCATTGTACCGAGAGCGGCATTCATAGCGACAAGCCGATCGGTATAATCCCTGCCAAGCAGGTCCGAAAGCGACATTTTTACATTGACAAACATATATTATTTTCCTTTCTTTATGGATTGTATGCATATATTAAATATTAACCGAATTGAAATCAAAGCTCCGATGATCTTATGAGTTGATATGTCACTCTATTGTGATCGTTTTTCCGCTTGCGTGCGATACAAGCGCCGCGGTCTGAAGCTTGTGCGAGAGCTCGGTCTCCTCCGGTGTTACACAGCCGAACGGAATGTCGATTCCCGAAAGCTCACATATGAAAGCCGCCCACATCTGGAGGATCGAATCGGTAAATCCGAATTCGAATATCCCGCCGGTTATTGTCGGTATCATCGGCTTGTAGCCTATGTTCAACCTGCACCATGCCTGCTCCTTGCCGACGCTTTGAGTGTACATAAAAGCTCCCGGATCGTTTGTGGAAAATTTAGCCGAAGCATTAAGTCCGTAGACCTCAAGCCGCCATTCATTGGTGCAGCCCGGAGCAAGTCTGCGTGTTTCAAGCATCATCGGGAAAATACTTCCGTCCTTGTCCCTGACATCGCAAAGCAATACCGCATTGTCCCATGTCTGACAGGGAGCCGTTCCGCCTTTTCCGTCCGGACGCTCGGTAACAATATTTGAAAGCTTGGCATATACATTCAGCGGCTTCCAGCCCATTCTGAACGGAACGTGCTCGGTATGAAGTCCGAGGTCACCCATGCAGCCGTACTCACCGTTGACCGAGACCGTACGCTTCCAATTTATCGGCTTTGTGAGATCCATATCGCTTGAATGGCAGAATGCCGAGCGTACCTCAATTATCTTACCGAAGCTGTCTTCCTTTATCCACTTTATAAGCTCCTGGCAGGCAGGATAATACGGAAACTCGCTTGAGCATCTTACGGTTACTTCCGGATGCGCCTTTATCGCCGCCATTATCTCACGGTTTGCCTCAAGATCCATTCCGAACGGCTTTTCGCCGAGCAGATGTTTCCCGGCATTTATAATGTCTACATATATTTTACTGTGAAGATTGTGCGGGACAGCGCAGTATATGGCATCAATATCATCCTTGTCAAGCAACTCTCTGTAATCGTCGGTGCTGTATCTGATTTCGGAAAAATTATCTATGAACCATTGTCTTGCATTCGGGTTCAGATCTGATATTCCGACTATGACCGGTCGCGGTATATCCGGGGTGAGATGACACCACCTTGCGGCGGCAGACGCAAACTCTCTGCCCATAAGACCGCAGCCGATAACACCGAAACGTATCTGCTTTTTTTCTGCCCTTTTGAAATCGTTTGTTTTTTCCATGTGCTTTGCAAACCCGGTTTTTTATATTCCGGTATTTCGGAATGACACGGGTTTTCGTCCCTTTCCCCATTTTGATTATATGTAAATTGTATAAAATGAACATATCGTATTACAATGTTTACTATTGATTTTACATTAAAAACATTATACACTGATTTCGAGGGTTTGTCAATAGAATCTGACAATATTTTTCAAAAACATATAGAAATGAAGAAAATCGTCACCAAGATGCATGAAAAATGCGCTTTACTACACGCAATATACGCAAAACAACTTGAAATCATTCAAAAAATGATAAAAATATGAAAAAATGCCAAAAATCTATTGACAAATTCCGTCAAAGGTGGTAATATACAGTTACAGACAAATAATCACTGTGAGGAGGAACGGAATAATGAATAAATCCGAATTGCGCGAAAAGGAAATAATGTCACTTTTGCGGGTTTCCGGAAAGGTCAACGTAAACGAAGCTATCAATATTCTCGGGGTATCGGAGTCGACGGTAAGACGTCTCTTTGCCAAGCTTGAAAAGGAAGGGCTTGCCGTAAGAACGTACCGTGGCATCAGAATAAATATTGTTTCCGGCGGACGTGAGTCATACTCTTTTGAAAAGAACGAGGAGGTAAGATCCGCCGAAAAAATGCAGATAGGCGAACAGGCGGAATCTCTTATCAAGGAGCGTGATACCATCTATCTTGATTCCGGAACGACCGTGCTTAAGCTTTGCACAGCCATTGCAAGAAAATGCAGCGCCTCGGCAGGCAGCGGTTCATCATCCGATTCCACTGCAAAATATAATTCCGTAACCGTTTTTACCAACTCGCTTGCAAACCTTAATCTTTTAAAGGACTATATGAATGTGCATCTTATAGGCGGCGAATACCGCCCGCACAGACAGGATTTTTGCGGGTACCTGACCGAGGAGGTTATCAAACGCATACATTTTACAAAATGCTTTATCGGCGCCGACGGTTACAGCCGCGAGAATGGTCTGACGGCGTCGGACTTTGATACCGCCCGTATCAATCAGCTTGTGGTTGCGGGTTCCGATTGCCGCATACTTCTTACGGATACATCAAAATACGAGAAGAATTCGGTCATTCTTTATGCTCCGCTTGATTCCATAAACATACTTGTCACAAATAAAGGACTTCCGAATGATGCATTTGAGTATTTCAATTCAATAGGTATTAAGGTTATCGAAGCGGATGGCTGATCTGTCCGACACAGCTTACCTGAATATATAAGAATATATAATAAGAAAGGATTTATATAAAATGCTTGTTACACTCAACGACGTCCTTCTGGACGCAAAAAAGAATAAATATGCCGTGGGACTTTTCAACACGGTCGATCTCGAAATGGCAAAAGGGGTTTTAGCCGCAGCGGAGGAGCTTCGCTCGCCTGTAATTATAGGAAGCGCAGAATGCCTGCTTTGCTATTCCGGACTTGAAGATCTCGCAGATATGCTTCTCCCCATGGCTAAAAAAGCCACAGTCCCGGTTGTTCTTCATTTTGACCACGGACTTACAGAGGAAAATATCAAAAAATCTATCTCACTCGGATTTTCTTCGGTCATGTACGACTGCTCGACTCTTTCCTTTGAAGAAAATGCTAAGGCTGTCCGCGCGATCTCGGATTATTCCCATGCCCGCGGCGTAACCGTTGAAGCTGAGATAGGACACGTCGGGACCGGGGACGTGAGCGTTCCGTCCGACGCATATACAAAGCCCGAGGAGGCTGTCGAATTTGCAAAAGCCACCGATTGCGACGCGCTCGCTATCGCTGTCGGAACCTCGCACGGGGCATATAAATTCAAGCCGCAGCTTGATTTTGAACGCATAAAAACCATTGCTTCGCTCATAGATCAACCGCTCGTGCTTCACGGCGGCTCAGGACTTTCCGACGACGATTTCCGTCGTGCGGTTGCCGCAGGGATCTCAAAGGTCAATATCTTTACGGATATCAACTGCGCCTGCGCAAAAGCGGCTCATGACTTCTATGCCGAGGGCTGTGGCATGACCGACCTTATGGCACACATATCCGAAGCTGCAAAACAGGCAACCATGAAGAAAATGATGCTCTTCGGAAGCAACGGCAGAGCATGATCAAAAGCTGTTCCTTGTCATAGCACTATACGATACTTATAGTTACAGAAAAAAGACAAATGATCAGTTCCGTGCTCGGAATCGTCATTTGTCTTTTTTACATCTGACTTTCAAATTTAAACATTTACATTAAAATATTATAAAAAACTTGCAAAAACATATTTTGTGTGCTATAATTACAGTTAAATCTATTTTGTTTGGCGTATTTTCGGATACAGGTTATAAAAGCTTATATATATTAAAATAACATAGGAGGTAACAAATGCATTTACAGGAATCGGGCGAGATGTATCTTGAAACGATACTTATATTGTCAAAGAAAAGCAGTGCCGTTCGCTCAATAGACGTGTGTGAATATATGGATTTTTCAAAGCCCAGCGTAAGCCGCGCCATGGGATTGCTTAAAAAGGGCGGATATATAACAATAGACAAAAACGGTTACATATTTTTGACGGATTCGGGCAGGGAAATTGCGGAAAAAATACTTGAACGTCACAGCCTGCTTACAAAATACCTTATTTACATCGGTGTTAACGAGCAGACCGCTGCGGAGGACGCCTGCAAGATCGAACATAACATAAGCGATGAGTCATTTTCGGCACTTAAAAAATATGCTCAATCGGTAATTGAGGAAAAGCATTTGAAGGATAAAAAATAATTACCTTATGAAGCTGACAGAAATATTAAAAGCATGGCTAAATAGCATAAAAATCAAAGCTCCGGAACGGGATCTAATGCAGAGCATAGCATGGAAATTTCCGTTCCGGTATTTTTTGTATTTGTGACCTATACGGCTATTGACAGCAGGTGTATTCTGCGGTATAATTAACATGGTAGGTTATGTAAATATATAGAATTATGTGGCATTTCAAATTATTTTAGAGGATAAAGGGCGCAGATATGGGAAAACAGATAGGGATTGATCTCGGAACTGCCAACACCCTGATATATCAGAAAGGGCGCGGTATTGTTCTTCGGTCGCCGTCGGTCGTTGCGATAGACAGATTGACAGGGCAGCTTATAGCAGCGGGAGCACGGGCAAAGCAGATGCTCGGAAAAACTCCGACTAATATAATTGCATATAAACCGCTTAAAGACGGCGTTATTGCCGACATTGACGTAACTACCCTTATGCTTAACGATTTTATGCGTAAATGCGACCTTATATCTACCTTTAACCGCCCGTCTATTCTTGTCTGCGTGCCTCAGGGGGTGACCACAGTTGAGAGACGCGCGGTTGAAAACGCCGCATACGATGCCGGTGCCCGCACGGTTGCCACAATGCTTGAACCGATGGCTGCCGCTATCGGCTCGGGGCTTCAGGTCGCAAGCCGACAGGGCAGTATGATAGTTGACATCGGCGGCGGGACTACCGAAGTTGCAATAATCAGCTGCGGAGGAATAGTCGCCTCCTCATCTCTGCGGATTGCGGGAGACGAATTCGATAATGCTATCGTAAAATATATAAAAGCGGAATACGGCGTTTTGATCGCCGACGTTACGGCAGAGCAGATAAAACGCCAGATCGGAAGTGTTCATCCGTCGGTCGACCTCGGAAAGGCAGAGGTTGTCGGCAGGGATATGTCAAACGGACTTGTTGCAAAGATACAGGTATCATCTGCCGATGTTCGCGCAGCACTTGCTGAACAGATAAATCAGATAGTTGCCGCAATAATGGGTACGCTCGGCGATGCCCCACCGGAACTTTCATCGGATATTTATAATTACGGTATAATGCTTTCGGGAGGCGGCTCGCTTCTCGGCGGCCTTGACCTTGTGATACATGAAAGGACTACTGTGCGCGTGACACGCTCAAAACGTCCGCTCGATGCCGTGTGTATCGGTGTCGGCAGAGCGCTTGATAACGAATATACTATGAAGGAGATCATAAATTACCGTTATAAATGATAAAACAATGGCGGCAATGCTTTGAATGGTAAAATATCGGATATGGGACAGAAAAGATTCACAAAAAATGACAGCGGGTTCGTATGCGCACATTGCGGCAAATATGTTGAACCGCTCGGATACAGCTCAAGAAATCATTGCCCGTTCTGCCTTTGGTCGCTTCACGTTGATATAAACCCAGGCGACCGCGCCTGCGAATGCGGCGGTCAGATGGAGCCGATAAGAGTTGAGACCGACCCGAGAAAGGGATTTATAATCGTACACAGATGCACGGTCTGCCATGAGATTCATCGTTGCCGTGCGGCGCACGAAGCCAAGGTTATGCCGGATGATATAAAGCTGCTCATAAAGCTTACCTCCGGAGATATAAGATAGAAGCTTAAAATTTAAACGGAAATAAAAACCGAACGGATGACGGTGAAATATGATTGAAGAAAGCAGAAATATGACCGGGGAAGAGGAGAATGCAGAGATAAAGCTCGCAACGATCGGGGATATCTCCGATACAAAGGGCAAGATACTTGCGGTGGATTTCGGAGACGTCAGAACGGGAATCGCCATAAGCGACGAAAGACGTTCGTTTGCCTTCGGAAACTGCACGGTAAGCGTCGGCGGAATGCGTAAAACCGCCGAAAAGGTGGCAAAGACCGCTGCCGAAAGCAAGGTCTCCGCAATTATTATAGGACACCCCGTCAACATGAACGGAACGCTCGGACCGCGTTCCGAAAAGGCGGTAACCTTTGCTCTCATGGTTGCCAAGGTGCTTAAGTATAACAGCGGGCATGATGTTGCGTATGCCGGCATGGGAGACCTTCCCGTGGCACTTTTCGACGAACGTATGACGACCATGGCGGCGTCGAGATATCTGAATGAAACAAATACGCGCGGCTCCAAAAGAAAAGGCGTTATAGATACACTGTCAGCAGAGATAATTCTCCAGAACGCGCTTGACAGACTCAAAACCATACAGCACAGCTGATTGTTAAAACGAAAGGAACAAATAAATTATGGAATTCAAAAACCCCGATACTTCAATATTAAGCGAAAAAAAACTCTATATATTCGATATGGACGGAACCATCTATCTCGGATATAACGTGTTCGACTTCGCAATAAGATTTATAAATAACCTCAGAAGTCACGGCAAAAAGGTGCTGTTTTTCACTAATAATGCCTCGCATACAACCGATTTTTATGTAAACAAGCTTACAAAGCTCGGCTTCTCACCGACAAGAAGCGAAATAATGACCTCCGGTGACGTAACAATTGAATTTCTCAAGCGCCACAGACCCGGAAAGAGCGTTTACCTTGTCGGAACCGATGAGCTTGTCGAAAATTTCAAGGAGTCCGGTATAAATATGCTCACAGGTGACGAAGATAAAGCAGATATCGTTATCACAAGCTTTGATACCTCACTCACATATAAAAAACTTGATAACGCCTGCCGCATGATAAGAAACGGTGCGGAATATCTTTCGACACATCCCGATTTCAACTGCCCGACCGAAACCGGATTTATCCCCGACAGCGGCGCTATTGCCGCATTCGTTACCGCTTCGACCGGAAAGGTCCCGACATATTTCGGTAAGCCGTACGCCGAAACTGTTGAAATGATAGGCGAGGCGACCGGATTTGACCGTTCGGAAATGTGCATTTTCGGCGACAGACTTTATACGGATATCGCACTCGGCAAAAAACACGGCGTTACCGGAGTTCTGGTGCTTTCAGGCGAGACAACTCCTGCCGATGTCGATGCCGCAACGCCGGCAGAAAAGCCCGACTTCGTTTTTGATTCTCTTGACGATGTCGATCACATTATGTTTGGCTGATAAGACAAAAACACGAAACAGTATTGAATAAACATAATGCCGCTCTCAACAGAAGGAGGGCGGCATAATGTAATTTAAGAAACAACTTAAAAACACAATTTTATATAGAAAGAGAGGTGCTTCGGGATGGCATTCGACGCAGGTATGCTTGCCGCGGTTATAAGCGAGATCCGCGAAAAAGCACTCGGGGCAAGAATCGAAAAAGTATTCCAGCCCGGAAAAGAAGAAATAATTCTGCAGATGAGAGCCTTCGAGGGCGGCAAAAGGCTTATGATAAATGTTGCCTCCGGAAACAGCAGAATCGGATTTTCCGAGCATTCAATGGAAAACCCGCAGAATCCGCCGATGTTTTGTATGCTGCTGCGAAAGCACCTGAACGGCGCAAAGCTGACGGGGATAAGACAACCCGGCTTTGAGCGTGTCGCAATACTTGAATTTGAAACACGCGACGAGATGGGATTTCCGTGTACCAGAAGCCTTGTTGCCGAAATAATGGGCAAATACAGCAATCTCATATTCGTCGATGAAAATATGAAAATACTTTCGGCACTGAAAATAGTCGATTTTACAACGAGCAGTTTAAGACAGGTGCTTCCCGGAATGAAATACGAGCTTCCGCCGGCACAGGACAAGACCAATCCGCTTGATGTGACCGAGGAAAAATTCGGCTCCATGATCGATACGGCGTCTAAAGATCTGCGCACGGACAAATTCATATCAAACGGCTTTCTCGGAATTTCTGCGGCGCTTGCAAGAGAGATCGTTTTCAGAGCAACAAGATTTACCGATACTCCGCTTGAATATTGCGACAGAGAGAGACTGTGGAAAAGCTTTTCGGAAATTTTTGATAATATAAAAAATAACAGATTTTCTCCGTGTATAGTCTGCGATCCGGAGAACTCGGATAAGCCTGTCGAATATTGCTTCACGGAGCTGACACAGTACGGAAGCAAAATGAAGCTCAAAATGTTTGAGTCGGCAAGCGAAATGCTGGATGTCTGCTTTGAGAGCCGCGACAGAGAAACAAGAGTGCACCAGCGTGCCGCAGATATATTAAAGCTCCTGACCAATGCCGAAACGCGCCTGCACAAGAAGATCGAGCTGCAGAAAGGCGAGCTTGCAGAGTGCGAAAAGGGCGCGGAATATAAGCGAATGGGAGATCTCATCGTATCGAATATATATTTGCTTGAGCGCGGAATGAAAAGCGCACAGATAACGGATTACTCAACCTATGATGAGAATACGGGCAGTTACCCGGTTGTGACCATAACGCTTGACGAAAGACTGTCGCCTTCGGCAAACGCACAGAGATATTTTAAAAAGTACAATAAATCCAAGGTCGCGAAGACCGAGCTTGCAAAGCAGATAGCAATAGCCGAATCCGAGCTTGAATATATTTATACCGTGTTTGACGCACTTACACGCGCCGAAACCGTGTCCGACCTTGCCGAGATACGCGAGGAGCTGTACCATTCCGGCTATGCCTCCAAAATGAGGACATATACCTCGCATAAGCAGTCGGCACCCTCTGTTACCAAATATCGTACGAGCGGCGGATATACAGTGCTTTGCGGCAGAAACAATATGCAGAATGAATATATAACCCATAAAGCCGCAGATAAAAACGACTATTGGTTTCATGTCAAAAACGCACCCGGCTCACACGTTGTAATGCTTTGCGGCGGTGAAGAACCGTCCGAACGTGATTTTACAGAGGCAGCCGAGATAGCGGCATATAATTCAAAGGTGGAAGCGTCGGAGAAAACCGCCGTTGATTACACAAAGATCCGGTTTATAAAAAAACCGCCGGCATCAAAGCCGGGGTATGTAATATATCATACCTATTGGACGGCATACGTTACGCCGGACAAGGAAAAAATCGAAAGCCTTCGACTGTCGTCGGGAAAGATCTGAAATAAATCATAATATTCGGGGCTGTTGCACTTGAAGTGACAGCCCCGCCTGCATTTTTATCTTAACACAAATTCGTAAACTTTTTTGTTAACGTCCTTTTGGCTCTTTCCCTGCAAGAAAACCATACAAATTTTTTGTTAAAGTTCTTTTGGTTCTTTTCTTACAAGAAAAGAACACGCATTCTTTTGCTAAAGGTTTTTGCTTTTTTCCCGCAAGAATAGCGTACATATTCTTTGTTAAAGTTCTTTTGGTTCTTTTCTTACAAGAAAAGACACACATCCTTTATCTCAATCCGCGGGCGCAGTCGAGCATCTGAGCCGCCTGACCGCGTGTGAGCTTGGCATAAGACGAAATCTTGCCGTTGTTTTCGCGCAGAATACCGAGCGCACTCATGGTATAGACCGCATTTTCAGCCCATGACGGAACACTGTCGGTAAACACCGCAACAGTGGTGGGCTTGGAATCGATACCAAGAAGATTGCAGAGTATGTACGCCGCTTCCGCCCGTGTCAACGCCTCGTCCGGCTTGAAATAAAGCTCACCGTTTTCAACCGTGCCGCCTACATAACCGAGCCTGTATGCCGCCGCAACATAGCCCTTCATGGAGACGGGAATGTCATTGTCATCGAAAAATCCGGTGTCCTTTACATTTGCTACCTCGGTTATTCCGACAGAATTCATCGCCATAACCAAAAACTCAACGCGGCTGACTGTCTGATCCGGATAGAAATAATATCCGTTGCCGATCTGCGTCCCGCTCATTATCCCCGCTTCGGTCATTGATACCGCATGACTTTGATATTCGCTTTCGTCAAGATCGGAAAAGACAACAGAGGTCTTTCTGCGATTTATTGTAAGTGCTACCGTCGTTGCCGCGGAAGCATTGCCGTATTTGTCCTTGACTATATACATAAACGAATCTTTTCCGTGATAACCTGCCTTGGGAGTGTATGTGTACTTGCCTTTTGCACTCGTATCCATTTTGATATAACCGTTTTTCGGATAACTGACGATCTCAAATGAAATATCGTCACCGTCGGGATCGTAGCCGCGAAGAATACTGTGAACCGTAATGTCATTGTAGGTGCTTAAGGTCAGCAGTGTCTTTGCGGTGCTCTGAACGGTGGGCGCATAATTGTTCTTTTTGAGTATGTATAAATTGCATGCCATCGTGTAGCCGACATTTCCGCAGGAAAACTCAAAACTGTTCAGACTTTCCTTGTCCCCGGACGCATCTGCCGAAATATATTTGAGAAGAGCAAGATTGGAAGCCGATATGGTCTGCCCCTTCGTAACCGGAGTGCTTCCGAGGACAAGCGAACCGAATGCCTGATCCGGAAGGGCTGTGACCGTTACATAATCTATCTCGGCACGGTTGAGCGCACGGCAGAAATCGTCGGCACAGAAGTAGATGTCATTTCCCGTAAGCGTCCACTTCGCCATCGCACTTCTGTAAGCAAGATTGTTAAGGGCGGGGGAGAGAATGTTGCCGGCAACTGCGTTGCTTTCGGTTGCTTTTGTCTTGCCGTCGCCGTTTTCCGATGCCTTTGAAAGCTCGGTGAGATTTGCAAGCGTCGGTATGACCGTGTATCCGGTGGCGGTACCTTCGGCGCTTGCATTGATCTGCAGCATCGTTAAAGTAAAAATAAATATAGTTAATACGATCGCCGGGATAATACATAGCTTTAACGCAAATCCTGCATGACGCTTGCACCCGATCGCGCAGTAACCGGATCCGGCACACGGATCATGCTTTTTTATTTCTGTTAAGTATCTTTTCTTCATATGATATCGCCTCCGTAAAATTAGAGCATTATTATGATACAATACAGTTTATTTGAATAACTTAAAAAATATTCCCGCCTTGTACCGATAAAAAGCAAAGGCGGGAGTATTTTTATTATTAAATTTGATATATAATTTCTGAATTTTTATCTGTCTTCTCTGAAGTATGGGTTTCCGAGAGATGCCGGTGGCTGATTGTCCTTGCTGTCGCGGATGCTTATAATGATAAGGACAAGTATTGTTACAACATAAGGAAGCATCTTGAGTATCGGAGTCATGCTCATGCTGACATTGAGCTCGCGTATCGACGGAATGAATGCACCTGCCACAAACAGCGCACCGAATACTGCCGATCCGATTATACTTACATTCGGTCTCCAAAGCGCAAATATTACAAGCGCAATTGCAAGCCAGCCCATAGCCTCGATGCCGAGGTATGCCTCCTGCGAGCCTGCATAGTCCATAATGTAGAATAAACCGCCGAGTCCCGATATACCGCTTCCGATGCAGGTAGCGGCATATTTGTAAGCCGTTACATTGATTCCGACCGCATCTGCAGCAGCGGGGTTTTCACCGACTGCGCGGAGATGAAGTCCGATTCTTGTCCTTTTAAGGACATACGAAGCCGCAAGAGCAATAAGTATGCCGATGAAGACCATAATTCCGGAGTATTTAAGCGAGCTGTCCGAATTTGCAAACGGAAATCTGAAATACTTTACCGCATAAAGATACTTTATGGAGGAAAGCTTGGACATAATGAAATTCATTACACCTACACCGAACGTCGTTATCGCAAGACCGGTAACATTCTGATTTGCGTGTAAGGTGTCGGCAAGGAAACAGTATAAAAGTCCCATTAAAGCCGCTGCCGCAAAGGACGCAAGCAAAGCGATTATTACGACAAACGCGCCCGGAAGCTTCGCCGCGGAGATGAGCTGAAGCGCAACACATCCGCCGGCGGCACCTACACACATGATACCCGGAATTCCGAGGTTTAGGTGACCGGATTTTTCAGTGAGAATTTCACCGACCGAACCGTAGAGAAAGGTAATACCCAGAGGAATAGCGCTCAAAAGATATTCAAGAACTCTTTGAAATGCACTCATTTTGTTTCCTCCTTAATACTGTGTACTTTGGAATTCTTGCGGAAATGTATCTGATAGTTTATAAAGAACTCACATCCTATTATGAAGAACAGGATAATACCCGTAATGATACTCGGGAAAGCCGAGCTGACGTTGAAATTCTGTGAGATCTGTGCGGCACCCTGCTGTAAAAATACCAGCAGGAAAGAGGTGAATATCATGAATATCGGATCGAATTTTGCAAGCCATGAAACCATAATAGCAGTGAATCCGCGCCCTCCGACAGATTCCGTTGTGACCGTGTTGTCAAGTGCGGAAACGATAAGAAAGCCTGCTATGCCGCAAAGAACACCGGAAACTATCATAGTGCGTATAATGACCTTTTGCACGTTGATACCAATATATCGCGCGGTCTTCTGGCTTTCGCCGACAACCGAAATCTCATATCCCTGCTTGCTGTAATTAAGATAAACATAAAGGAAGGCTGTGAGAAGTATAACGGTGATTATGAGGATCAGATAATCGTTGCCGAGCTTGGGAAGCTTGCCGTATTCAAGACGGGGAAGGGAACTTGATCCGTTCGGCACCCATTTTATGAGCGCATACGCGACAAGATAGGTGGCAACGTAGTTCATCATAAGAGTGAAAAGCGTTTCATTCGTATTCCACTTTGCTTTGAAGAAAGCGGGGATAAATGCCCAGATTGCACTTGCAATTACAGAAGCAAAAAACATTATTATAAGGAGCAAATATTCCGGAATCTTTCCGCCGAGGTAGAAAACGCAGGCAACGGATGCAAGACAACCGACAAGCACCTGACCCTCTGCACCTATATTCCAGAATTTCATTCTGAATGCCGGTGTCACGGCAAGTGAGATGCAAAGCAGGATTGCGATATCCTTTAAAAGCTTCCAGATTTTTCTCTTGGTTCCGAAGGAGCCCTTCCACATTGTGGAGAAAAATTTTAAAGGCGTCGCACCGTCGAGAATTACAGTGGCAAGTACAGAGCAGAACAGAAGCGCGATCACAATAGCACCCAAACGTATCAGTAACGCTTTGTAAGGCGCAATGTTTATACGCTTGGAAACACGCATAAGAGGCTCGTGAACATGATTGTTGTTTTCGTTTTTCATTCTTTTGCGTCTCCTTTCTCTGCATTGCTGTACGAATTCGCGTTTTCGGAGGACTGCCCTTCAGGGTAGCTGTCGGTTTTTGTCATAAGATATCCGACCTCTTCTTTTTTCGCATTGCGTCCGTCGACAATTCCGGTTATACGTCCGGAATTGATTACCATTATTCTGTCGCAAAGTTCAATAAGAACATCAAGGTCTTCGCCGACAAAGATTACGGCAACTCCGTTTTCCTTTTGCTTGTTGAGCAGATTGTATATCATATATGATGAGTTGATATCAAGTCCGCGGACAGGATAAGCCGCCATAAGAACCGACGGTGCAGCCGCAATTTCACGCCCGACCAACACCTTTTGAACATTACCGCCTGAAAGCTTGCGCACCGGCGTGCTTACGCTCGGAGTAATAACCTCAAGACTGTCGATTATCTCCTTGGCAAGAGCCTTCGGCTTCGCACGGTCAACAAACAGCGAATGACCTTTGCGATAGCTGCGGAGCATCATGTTGTCAGTGATATTCATATTGCCCACAAGTCCCATGCCGAGTCTGTCCTCGGGCACGAATGAAAGTCTGACGCCAAGATCGCGTATCTGGAGCGGGGTCTTGTCCCTTAAGTTTACATCCTCATTTGTTTTCGGATTGTGATATGTTATTTTACCGCCTGTCAAAGGCTGAAGTCCCGCAATAGCCTCAAGAAGCTCGCGTTGACCGCTTCCGGCGATACCCGCAATACCGAGTATTTCACCGCTGTTTGCCGTAAATGAAATGTCGTCAAGCACTTTAAGACCGTCATGATTGATTCCGGAAAGTCCGGATACCTCAAGGCGCGGAACGGAATTCTTCGGCTCGCTTCTCTCGATATTGAGAGATACCTTCTTGCCGACCATCATCTCGGTCAACTCAGACGCATTTGTTTCGGAGGTGTTGACCGTCGCAATATGCTCACCCTTGCGTAAGACCGCAACGCGATCTGAAAGCGACAGCACCTCATGAAGCTTGTGCGTAATAATTATTATGGATTTTCCGTCCTCTTTCATTTTGCGGAGGATCGCAAAAAGACGCTCGGTCTCCTGCGGAGTAAGCACCGCAGTCGGCTCGTCAAGAATGAGAATGTCCGCACCTCTGTAAAGGACCTTGATTATCTCAACCGTCTGCTTTTCAGAGACTGACATTTCATGTATCTTTTTCTTTGGATCAATATGAAATCCGTATCTGTCGGAAATTTCCTTTACACGCTCATTGACGTTTTTGATATTGTATCTTGTCCCGTCCTTAACGCCGAGCACTATGTTTTCGCTTGCGGTAAATACATCGACAAGCTTGAAATGCTGATGTATCATGCCTATTTTATATCTGAAAGCGTCCTTCGGCGAGCGTATTACTACCTCTTGACCGTCGACGAATATTTCACCGCTGTCGGGGAAATATATTCCCGCAATCATATTCATCAAGGTCGTTTTTCCGCAACCGTTCTCACCGAGAATTGCAAGAATTTCTCCGTGCATTACGGTCAGATCGACATTTTTGTTTGCAACAATACTGCCGAATGTTTTGGATATGTTTTTTAGCTCTAATGCAACACTGTTATTCACCCGATACCTCCGAAAAGTAAGATTAGGTCAGCCGAAACGCATAATAATAAAAACAAGAAAATATGCAAGTGTCAGAATACCCGGATCGGTTTTGCTTTTTCCGATATTTTGCCGTGAGCCTCAGATTTCCGGAAGCTTTGATTCCGCTTTTTAATATTAAACGAAAATTCCGAGTCTCTAATCCTTTGAAAATATCCGAAAAAACAAAATCGGGATTTGAGCGGAGATGCCTCCGCCCAAATCTTCAAAAAAGTTTATGTGATTACAAATCAGTCACCGAAGTTAACGTTGAGAAGCTTGATGCCGTCGATCTGAACGTCAAAGTAAGGAGCAGAGCGGAACTTGGATTCTGCAAATGCACCGTCAACAATAACGTCTGTATCACCGACATAGTCGCCGTCAACGTCTGCAAGGTAAGCGGTAAGATGTCCTTCAGCGTCAACTGTTGCGTTTGCGTTGAGCTTGCTGTCGCCTTCCTTAACAACTGTTACTGTGAATGTTTTTGTATCGAATACCTTGATTGTACCGTCAAGAAGACCTTTTTTAACTTCTGCAAGCTTTTCTGCTGTACCTGCAGCTGCAGCTGTTTCGTTAACGTCTGTGAGAACAACGGAGTCTGTTCCGATAGTGCCTGTCCAGTTGGTGTCGATCTCTTTACCGTTCATTGTCTGCTCGCAAATGTACTTGAGGTAAGGAGCCCAGTCAATTCTGGAAGAAACGATAAATGTGTTGGGGCAGTGCTCCTTTGTGCTTCCGTTGTAGGAAACGTTCGGAACCTTCTTGTCTTCGCAGGCTGTGGGAGCGCCCATGGAGTCTGCGTGCTGGCTGATAAGAACGCAACCGTTGTTTATAAGGCTGAGAGCTGTGGATTTTTCGGTAGCTTCATCGTACCATGAGCCTGTGAACTGAACCTCCATGGTTACAGACGGGCAAACGGATTTAGCGCCAAGGTAGAAGGAGGTGTAGCCGGAGATAACTTCTGCGTATGTGAACGCGCCGACGTAACCCATTTTAGCCTGATCTGCTGTGATCTTACCGGATTCAATCATTTCGTTGAGCTTGAGACCTGCAGCAACACCTGCGAGGTATCTGCCTTCGTAAATGGAAGCGAAAGCATTGTGGAAGTTTTTGAGGTTAGCAGTAGCTGCCTGTGTACCTGTTGCATGGCAGAACTGAACATCGGGATTTTCTTTAGCAGCCTTGAGAATGTGTGATTCGTGACCGAAGCTGTCAGCAAAGATTACTTTGCAGCCTTCGTCAACGAGGTCAAGAGCCGTTTCATAACAAACATTGGATTCGGGGATATTTCTTTTATAGATAACCTGATTCTCTTTGAGTCCGAGCGCTTCTGCAGCAGCTTTTACGCCGTTGATGAAGTTGAGGTCGTATGTGGATTTTTCATCGTGAAGAAGAATTACGCCGAGTTTGAAGTCCGCTGAGGGAGTAGGGGTGTTTCCGTTGCTTCCGGAGCCGCTTTCCTTGCTGCCGTCGCTTCCGTTAGCGGGATCATTGTTGTTGGCGCATGAAGCGAATGCAAAGCAAGCAGAAACAAGTAAAAGAACTGCAAGCATGACTGAGAGTAATTTTTTCATGGTTTTGAATTTCTCCTTTGGTTTTGTTAGTTGTTTTATATTGTTAAGCCCTGAGGGTTAAAATATAACAGATTGAAATTAAATATGTAGCAGACCGAATATACTCAGCAGAATTCGATGCCGTTTTCGACGCTCATTGATTTTATTCTTGCGAGAGATTCGACCCTGATGCCCTGACTTCTTATAAGCTCGCCGCCGTCCTGATATGCTTTTTCGATGACGATACCTGCGCCGACAACCGTCGCTCCGGCATCCTCGACTATCGAAACGAGAGCCGCAAGGGCATTGCCTCTTGCAAGAAAGTCGTCGATTATCAGGATTCTGTCATCCGGTTTCAGAAATTCTTTTGAAACCAAAATGTCATAGGTTCTCTTGTGCGTATAGGATTCGACCTTTGCGGAATATACATCGGGGCTTATATTTGAACTCTTGGATTTTTTGGCAAAAACCACCGGGCAATTAAAAAATTGCGCTGTCAAACAAGCTACACCTATTCCTGACGCTTCTATGGTCAGTATCTTGTTTACACCGCAATTGCCGTATAATCTATGAAATTCTTTTCCGACTTCGCACAGAAATCCCGTATCTATCTGGTGATTTAAGAAGCTGTCTACCTTGAGGATATTTCCCTCGAGGACTCTTCCGTCTTTAATGATTCTTTGCTCAAGAAAATTCATGTTGATACACACTCCTATAAAGCCGAACAATCGTTAATGGGTTTCTGTTAAATTGTGTTGGTTGAAAAATGTACTCTTATTATAACTCATTTTCCGATCTTATGCAATAGGTAAACGAAACGAATTTAATCAAAAAGGGTCACCTTTTTTGTATATAATGTATAAAGTGCAGAAAACGTTAAAAAGTGACATTCTTTTAACGTAATTCACAATACATGCGTTAATTAATTGACATATTGAATAAAAATGCGCCGCTTTATGGACAAAAATATTACCTTAAACTTTTCAAAACACGATTTTAATAAGTATATCGTGTATATTATTTTTCATTTATACACTATGTTTGCATTAATATTCATCCGCGCGTGTAAAAGCATTCTCTGTAAAGATGTGCCGTGAAATTGCGATTGCTCGGTTTTTTATAGCTTTTCAATTGAAGCCCGGACTATATTTGCTTTTTCTACTGTACAACTTTTCTTTTTTGTGCTATAATATAAGCGAGAAAACTTGCTTGCAAGGGTTTTCGAGCGCAATATTTCAACGGAAACGGCGGTTTGGCGAAGACAAAGCGCATGGCAACGGCAGTTGCCGACAAAATTCTATTTTGTCTCGTTTCTATGTTATAATAACAATACATATAAAAGCTGTATATTGAATATATGATGATAAGCTTTGAAACCGAGGTATATAATTATGAAAAACGCGAACTATGTAATTACCAACGCCGTAATTCTTGACGGTACCGAAAATATGCAGCCGCAAACGGGACGCGATGTTGTGGTTACCGACGGGAAAATAACGGATATCGTGCCTGCGGGAAAAGTACCGTCAGGCTACGAAATCATAGATGTCGGCGGGAAATATCTGATGCCCGGACTTATCAATATGCACGTTCATCTTGCCGGTAGCGGCAAGCCGCAGAAAAAACAGCGCGATAACGAAAAGCTCGTTAAAACCATCATGGGATCGGCACTGACCCGCGCGGTCGCTTACAAAATGGTCTGCGGCTTTGCACGCGATGAGCTTATGAGCGGAGTCACGACCATCCGTACGGTCGGAGGGCTCGGAAGCTTCGATACCCGTCTGCGCGATGAGATATCTGCAGGAAAACGTATCGGACCGCGGATACTTGCCGCGAACGAAGGTATTTCCGTTCCCGGAGGACATATGGCGGGCTCGGTTGCAATTGCGGCACATAATATTGATGAAGCGCTTGCGCATCTGAATGAATCCGAAAAGGAAAAGGTCGATATTATTAAACTGATGATAACGGGCGGCGTTATGGACGCAAAGGAAAAAGGCGTTCCGGGCGAGCTGAAAATGGCACCCGAAATGGTCAGAGCCGTCTGCGACCGGGCGCACAGCATGGGCTATAAGGTCGCGGCACACGTCGAATCTCCCGAGGGAGTTCGGGTAGCACTTGAAAACGGTGTCGATTCGATCGAACACGGCGCAAAACCGGACGAACATATTATTTCTCTTTTCCGTGATACCGGTGCATTTCTGTGTACCACACTTTCACCGGCACTTCCGTATGCGCTTTTCGACCGTTCAATCACAAACGCAACCGAGGTCGAAAAGTTCAACGGCAATGTCGTGTTCGAAGGCATAATCGAATGTTCAAAGGCTGCGCTTGAAAACGGGATTCCCGTGGTGCTCGGAAACGATGTCGGCTGTCCGTGGATAACTCAATATGACTTTTGGCGCGAGCTGTATTATTTCCACAAATTTGTGGGCGTGACCAATAGATTTGCGCTCTATACCGCAACCTCACGCAGCGCACAGATGGCAGGCATCGGCGATATGACCGGTATGATAACTCCCGGATTCTCTGCGGATATGATAGTAACGGAAAAAAATCCGCTTGATGATCTGTGTGCTTTGCGTCGGGTTGATATGGTCATAGCGTGCGGCAGAGTGATCGACCATCCGTCGTTCAGACACCGCAAAAACGTCGAAGCCGAGCTCGATAAATTTCTTTGATGATTTAACGTATTGCGGATAAAAAGCGACAATGAAGCTACCGTATGATCCGGAGTTGTGATTGAAAACAAACGGCGGTGCCGAAAAACTCGTTTCGAGCTTTTTGACACCGTCGTTTTGCGGTCAGGGAAAAGAGCAGAAAAGTGTAAAAACGCGGAGTATCGGGGAATTTAATAAACCGTGTCAGCTCTCAAGCTGTCTGCCGAGGAAGCCTGCGGCGGTCAGAATAAGCTTGGCTTCGACATCTGCGCCGATTGCGCGTTCACTCTGATTGTCGCTGACCGATGCAACACAGCCGACAATGTCTCCTTCACTTATTATAGGCATGGCGCAGCTGACATAAAAATTGCCGCCGTCGGCTATAACGGGAAGCTTTTCGCCGTCGTTCTTCCATTGATAAAGCGAGCGACCCTCGATTATATTTTCAAGCTCGTCGGACAGCGCCTTGTCGGTATATTCCTTGCGGGGGACACCGGAGCAGGCTATTACTGCATCTCTGTCGCAAATAACGACAGCCATCGAGCATACCTTGTGAAGTGTGTCCGAATACTGCGACGCAAATGCCGCAAGCTCTCCGATAGGAGAGTATTTTTTGAATATGACCTCACCTTCGCGGTCAGTATATATTTCAAGCGGGTCGCCCTCGCGGATGCGCATTGTTCTTCTGATCTCTTTGGGAATGACCACGCGACCGAGGTCATCGATTCTTCTTACAATACCGGTTGCTTTCATTCGATTTTATCTGTACTTTTTTATTTTTAAAATCAGTCAAAGATAAAAAAGTAAACCTTTCCATTAAATTTCACTTTTGCGTGTGATTTACAATAATATTATTTGAAGAAGTGGCGAAAATTATCCTGAAATTTTTCTGTAAAAAATGGAAAATCCACAAAATCAAGCCGGGAACTGCTTGTTTTTGACTATAAAAATAAAAATTCCCGGCACACCCAAACCGTGGCGTGTCGGGAATATGTTGTTTACAGAGTCTTTCAGACCGTTTCAGGCTCCGCCTGACTTATTGCTTTTCGCTTATCTTGTTCGAAAAAACATATGTCATGCGTCCCATGGGAGCGGCATCACCGTCGCGGTAGAAGGACCAGACATCAAGTGCACCGTCTTTTTTGATAAAGCTGTCAGCCCATTTGAACTGTATGCCGATGGTCTTGTTGCTTTCGCTGTACGGGATTCCGAGCAGATCAAGCGGTACCTCGACCATTATTTTGTTCCCGACTATCTTAATGCGGCAGCTTCCTACATTTGTCATGCTTCCGTTCTTGTGCAAGGAGGAAAGCGTTGCGGTTCCGCTGTCCTGAGCTGTCGGGACTATGGCAAAATCAAACTGCTCCGCCCACTTTTCGCTGTCTGTACGTCCCGATGAAATAAAGAGTACCATGTTTGTTCCGTTGTTACCGATCTTTATATCTTTGGCGGTATCGGCGTAGAAATACAGATTCTTCATGTCACGCGCAACCTTCATGTTTATAATGTCATTCATACCCTCAGCACTCTTATAAAGAATATTTCCGAAGCCGAGACAGTATCTTGCCTGCGTGTCACTCTTGTAGTCAAGATAACGCGCGGTGATCGCGGCATTGTCCCATTGCTCAAAAACACTGTTTATATCTATTGTCGTCATGCCACCGACATTGACGCGCGGAGCGACACCCTTGTATTTTCTTATGTATTCCGCAAGCTGCATATAATAGTTATCACCGAAAAGTCCTTCCATCGGTTCGGCGTCGCGGCTTGTATTCGGATCACAGCAGTCAACAAAATATATCGGATATTTGCTTGTAGCGGGCTGTCTTTGCGCTACCCATTCGTTCCATCCGGTAACAAATATCATTTCGGGATCGACGCCGATAGCCCATTCCCATTGCTCGGCAAAATTGTAGCCCTTGAGTACCGCGTCGGGCGAGGTGTCGTTGCTTCTGCCGTGCCATGACCGTGTGCGGTCGTTTGCACCGTACCATGCCGAGGCGCTCATGACGCAGGTAACGGAGTGCTGAGCCATTGAAACATTGACTACCTCACGTCTGCCGTTCAGCCCGTATATCGCTTTTTTGGAAAGATGCCTTGTAAATTCCATCCACGGGAAGCCGTCGTCGACGCGCTCTTTGTTTGGCCATACCGATGCCTTGATGCGGAAATAATTTTTAGCTTCTGCTGAAAGCTCCTTGTCACCGGTTATTCCGACTATCATGGGCTTTCCGTCCCAATTGTACCAAAGCTCGGAAAGCCTCGGATATTTTTCGTTCAGCTCCTTGTCGGTGTAAATCTCATTATACAGCTTGTTTATGGTCACACCAGAGCTTGAATTGGTATAGAAGGATATCTTCGGGACGTTTACCCCGTCAAGCAGATATTCGTACCATACGGAAATGAGTTGCTTTACCCGTTCTGTGTATGTATAAGCATTTGTCGTGTCGATCACAATAAAGTCTATTCCCGCATCGGTAAGCATCTGAAGATGCTTTCTCATTACCCAGGTATCGCGCGACGTGTAGTATCCGAAAAGCGGCTCGCCCCAGAAGTGGTGCGCATACAAAGGACCGCCGCCCGAGGCTATCCAATCAAGCTCGGACTTTACGGCACTCGGATTTGCTTTTACTATTTTGTTGTTATCATAGGGTCCGTCTGTCCCGTGCTCTCCCTGCCAGAGAAAATAGAATATCCCGACCTTGCGTCCCGAGCCGTCGGCACGGGCTGATCTGAATCCGAGATCAATATCAAGGCTGCGTCCGAGAGCGTCTATGCCGCCGAGCGCACCGTTGACCTCCGAATATTTAGGCTCGGTATCCCCGGGATTGTCCGAGGTCGTGTTCTCGGATTCAGTTGCTTTTATCTCGTCTGTATCGGTTGTTCTTTCCGTGATCTCGGATGTTACTGTCGTACCGTCAGTATTCATTTTGCTCTCCTCGTTGTTTCCGGTTATGTGCCTGCAACCGCCCATAAGCGAAGTAAGCAGCATGGTTGCGGTAATGAAAGCGATACCTATAACTTTACGCATATCATATTTTCCTTTGGTAATTTGATGATTTGAATAATAATTCTGCTTTGCGCGGCGGCCTACCTAAGCGCCCGCCTTTAAAATCGAAAATATTTTAGCATACCTTGGCAGAAAAATCAAGATTAAATAAAATACGATAGGTTGTTGTACAGGATAATAACAGAGCTGTTAAAAAGCCCGATGCTTTTAACCGCCCTGTCAAATAGGCCTCATTTGCCAGGAATCGCATATTTTCGGGCGATTTTCGGAGATGCTCTTTCAGTCGGATCCTCCGTCAAGCTCTCCGTCAAATTTCAGAATATCACCGACGTCGCATTGCAGATAGTAGCATATGCGGTTTATAGTCTGAAAACGTACGCCTTTGGCTTTTCCCGAACGCAGGATTGACAGATTCGCCTCGGTTATTCCGACCAAGTGACAAAGCTCCTTTGATGTAATCCCGCGCTTTTTCAGAATATCTTCAAGATACACTATTATAGCCATATCTCACCTCAGATAAACAGATCATTGTCATCACGCAAGCGCTTGTTTTCTGATATTATCCGCGAAAATAACATAATGATAATGATTGCGATAAGCTCGACGACGGGAATGCCGATATTGAAACCCGAATCCGGAACGTAGGGTGCGAAGATCATTACGAAAGCATATACCGCAAGCAAAGCGACCATGCAGACAGAAAATGCTTTGATACAGAAATTTGCAAGCCCACCCGCGAGTGCTCCGACATCCTTTTTATCGGAATCGGAAGGCTCAAGGATCCCTGCTATTTTTATTATTATGATCAGATTCGCGACCGCTATCAAAGCGTCGGTAAAAAATCTTAATACCACCGAAATGCGTCCGAGCACAGGATTGTTTTCGGGAAACGTAACATTGTTTTCAAAGCTCTCTTTAAGCTCTGTCGCAACATCGGAAAGGTTTGCAAAGCAAAGCGAAAACAAAATAAAGCTTCCGAGCACGGCAAGCCAAGCGGAGAGATGCGTGCGAAGCTTTTTCGTGTCTTCGGTAAGATACAGGCGGAAAAGCTTTGCGGTTATAAAAGCAATTATAAGAAGCCAGACGAATCCAGATAAGATAAGCGGTATCGCTTCGATTTCCACAGATGCAAAATGCGTAACAATACCCTCGGGATTTATGATAAATAACATGGCAAGGAACAGATAACCGGTCGTAATAATCGGCAGAATATCTTCGGCACGGAATTTTTCGGCACAGCCCCTCGCTTTTTTTGTAAGTCTCGGAATAAATAAAAGAAGCGGTGCGAGACAGAAAATCATATATAATATTACAGATAAAATTTTTCCTGGACCTCCGGAAAGCGACAGTGCTTTGAGATATTCGCCGAGCTTTACAAAGGGAAACGCCGGATATTGAATGTCCGTATTCCCGCAAAGCAAAGCGCAGGCAATAAAAACGAGCGCTTCTGCCGCAAACAAAATGATGAAAGTTTTGCGCTTCAAGGTATTGTTATCCTCCAATCTGAATATTTTTGTACAATAATTATTGTTTTACGATAATAGTATATCATGCAAATTATCGTTTGTCAATAATTTTTCTCGAAATATTTATAAAAACTCGGTTTTCTCTCAAAACATAAAATTCTCTCGGATAACCAAAAAGTTTTTTTTACTTCGTTGTAAGGATATCCTTTATCGCTTGACATTATTGACAAAATGTGATATCATAAACCCAGCTATAATAGTGTAATTATATTCAATCGACGGAGAACCATATCCGCCTACGAAAGCTGAAACGGAGAAACATATGAAATATATGAAGAAATCAAAGCGCGTTACAGCCGTGACGCTGCTTGTCCTGTTTTTGATGCTGACCGCCTCTGCGTTTTGCTCCTGCGGAACCTCCTTTGACGATACGGTCTATGCCGTTGTGTCGGAGAATAATTTGTCCGGAGACGGATTCTACTATTCGCTTTATGAGAATAACACCGCTGTAATAACCGGATGGAAGCCGGTTGACTGCAAGCTCGTGATTCCAGATAAGGTCGACGGATATACGGTTACAAGAATCGGGAAAGATGCGTTCAGGGATCTTGAAGCCATAAAATATGTGTCTGTGTCATCAGGTATCCGCGTGATTGAGGCAAATGCTTTTGCGGGTTGCAAGGAGCTGCTTTATGCGGAGCTTGGCGGCGGCGTAGTGAAGATCGGTGACAGCGCATTCTCCGAATGCAGCGCCCTGCGTGAGGTTTACGGCGGAGAAGCGGTGACCGATATCGGTAACTCGGCGTTTATGTTCTGTAGCTCGCTTGCAAAATTCACCTTCGGACCGTCGATAAAGTCGATAGGAAATGATGCTTTCTACTATTGCTCGGCACTTTCCGAGGCCGACCTTTCGTCGGGCAAAAAGTCTGGCTCGGGCACTGTCACTCTCGGGAATGGCGTGTTCGCATATTGTTCGGGGCTTACATATGTAAATCTCGGCGGGGCTTCTTCGGTTCCGGGCGAGGCATTTGTAAAATGCACTTCGCTTGTCAGAATCAATATCGGAGACGGAATAGCTTCCATAGGTGAGCAGGGCTTCCGCGGATGCGAAAATCTTGAGACAATATATATAGGAAAAAATCTTACCGAAATAAGCGACGCGGCTTTCTACGATTGCGCGTCACTTGCAAATATCAGATATGCAAAAGGAGGCTCCGCCTTCGGCAAGATAAAGATTGCGGAAGGAAATGAGTGCTTTTCGGGCGCAGAGGTAACATATAAATCTGCGCCGCTCTCGGATTGAACGACCGATACCGAACCAAGAGGTAACAGATATGAAAAAAGTATTGAACTGTAATATAAATAATCCGGGCAGAACGCCCGCGCAGAAGCTGCGGAAAAAGGGAAGGAACGGAGCGCTTTGCGTGCTGATATGTATTGCAATGCTTGCCGGTATCGCCTGCAGCTTTGCGGGATGCGCAAAGAACAGCAACGCTTCGTCATTCGAATTCAAAAAACGTACATATGATGTAAGTACGGCGGCATCCGAAGGAAAATATGATTATTCCGTGTGCGATGACGGAACTGTTATTATAGAAAAATATAACGGCACCGAAAGCGTGCTTACGATTCCGGAGACTCTCGGCGGAAAGACCGTCAGCGAGATAGGCGCGTCGGCATTCAGCGATAATGCCGATCTTAAAAATCTTACAATAGGCGACAACATTGAAGTCATAGGCGACTTTGCTTTCTTCAATTGTCCCGGACTTGAAAAGATCAATATAGGCAAAGGGCTGTATTCAATAGGCTACGAAGCCTTCAACGGAACACCCTGGAACGACGGACTTAAGGATGAATTTGTGATAATAGGCGACGGACTGCTGATAAAATATAACGGCAACGCCAAAAGCCTCAGGATACCGGACAACGTAAAGCATATAGGACCGGCATTTGCGGAAAACAATACGATAATCGAGGTGATCGTCGGAGACAACGTACTTTCGATCGGAAATTCCGCGTTTTTGCTGTGCGAAAATCTGCGCCGTGTTTCACTCGGGAAAAATGTTACCGCCATCGACGACTATGCCTTCAATACCTGTCCGTTGCTTACGGATATCAATATTCCGGATAAGGTAAAATATATAGGAAACTTTTCCTTTTCATACAGCTCGTCTCTCGCATCGGTACATATAGGGAAAAATGTCGAATATATAGGAACGGGAGCTTTCGGGTACAGCAAAAGCATAGCCTACGTTTTCCTTCCCAAGAGCGTTAAGACATTGGGCGACAGTGCATTTGATTATTGCTATTCAATTGCCTTTATGTTTTATGAGGGAACAAAGGAAGAATACGAGGCTCTCGGAGTCAACGGAACAAACCATTATCTTAATGACGCGGAGCATATTTACGAATATAAGGATCCGCGATTCGGAGGATGAAGGATGAATATGAGAAATCAAGATTGTAGGCGCGGCGCGTTTCCTATGACTCTTTCAATTCTGACTTTGCTTGCCGTGTCCGTATTACTTATTTTTCTTTACAGATTGACAAAATATGTGCCGTTCATGCTGTCGGCTTTAATAGTGTTGCTACCGACGCTGATAAATCTGATACTTTTGATTTTCTGCAAGGATATACCGATCGCAAAATCGGCAGACGGGGCAGGGAATGTCGAGAACATGCCTGAATCTTCGGATGGCGGCGAGGCTGTCGTACCGATAGAGAACGTAAAGATCACAAAAAAACAAAAACTGAAGAAAATATTTGCGGCGATCGGAAGATTTTTCTGCTTTATCGGCAGACTGATTGCAATTGCATTCAACAAGTCCCGCAATGCTTTGCGCCTGATACTCTCTGTTGCCTCTTCGGCAGGGCTTGTGTTGTATTTCTTCGTTATGTTCAGAAGAATGACCTCGGTATATACTCTGGCGTATTGGCAGCCTATACTTTTTGCGGCGGTGTTTGTAATATTTATCGTTCTCGATAAATGGTGCAAGCATACCGAAACGGATAATAAATTCATAGCCGCAATGATCTTCAACGCCCGGACTGTGCTTGCCGTCGGCCGTATGGCGCTTTTGCTTGATGCTGTGGCTGCAATGCTCAAGCTTCTCGGTATATACGATATTCAGAAATATCTTGTGTATGTCCTCGCGGCAGTATTCTGCTATACAACGGTTTTCCTTTTGATCTCTTTTGCCGCAAGATACATAAAAAAAGAGCTTTCGACCGTTCCGCTCATAAGCATTCCGATCCCGTTTGTTACGGGCGGTGCAAATGACCTCGGCGTGCTTTCGTACCTTGAAGAAAGCACCGGAATAACAATGCGCGGTCTCTGGAGCATAAAGCTTGTAAAGCATATCCTTCCTTATACCGTGATATCGATAGTGGTACTTTTGTGGCTCTCGACCGGAATAGTTCAGGTCGAATCGTATCAGCAGGCGGCAGTATATCGGCTTGGACATCTGCTGCCGGAGACACTTGAACCCGGTATCCACTTTGTTTTCCCGGCACCGATAGATAAGGTGGTATGCCGCAATACCGATACTGTAAACAAAATGACGATCGGATACCGTTCCTCGGAGGATTCCGACAATACCTGGACTGCATCGCATGGCGACTCCGAGTATAGGCTTCTGCTCGGCGGAGGAAACGAGCTTGTCTCGGTAAACCTCAGGATCGAATACAAAATAAACGACCTTTATAAATATCTTTCAAACTGCTCGGCGCCCGAAAGTCTGCTTGAAGCGTCGGCATATGAGCTTGTGACCGACCGCATGATATCCACCGACCTTACAACGCTTCTGTCGGTTGACCGCGCCGCGTTTGCGGATAACTTTCACGATGAGCTTGACAGGAAGATCGGTGAATATAACATAGGCATAGACGTTGTAAGCGTCGTGCTTGAAAGTATCCACCCGCCGATCGACATTGCGGAAATATATCAAAGAACCATAAGCGCCGGAATCGACGCAGAGAAATATATCCTGAACGCAAAGGCGCTGGCGGCAGTAACGATAGCAAAGGCAGAAAAATCATACGATACCGCCGTAAAGCAGGCGAACGCCGAGAATTATACCAAGGTCGCAAATGCAAGATCAGAGGTCGCGGAATTTATGGCAGGCGTCGAGGCACATAAAAGCTATCCCGACGCATATACCTACTATAAATATCTTAACGCAATACGTCGCGCGTACGGAAACGCAAAAATAGTCATTGTCGGTGAAGGTATAAACAGCGAAAACCTTTACTTCGGCAGCTTTACCTCAAATACCCCGCAGTAATAAGGAGCAAAAAGTCATGAAAAAAAACAAAGATAAAAATGTACAGATAAATGACATAAATGCGACGTCCGAAAATTCCGTTGCCGCAGAGCAGGATGTACGCAGCGGCAAGGTCCCTATGCGTATAATGAAGATATTTCTTGCGGCTGTTGTGGTTATTCTGATAGCATACTTTGGGTTTACCTGCGTTGTAAGAGAGGGGAACTGCGCGGTCATTCTCCGATTTGGCGCACCCCGCCGTACAGTTACGGAGGCAGGACTTTATTTCAGGCTTCCGTGGCCGTTTGAGAGCGTAGTGACATATGATAACAGACTTCAGTATCTTGAGTCAAACTACCTTGAAACAACCACAAAGGATAAAAGAAACATCATTCTTCAGTCGTACGTTATGTGGCAGGTAAGCGACCCGCTTCTCTATCATAACAGCGTGGGTATCCAGTCAAAGGTCGATTCATATATCAAGGATCAGATATTCAGCGCGACCAACAGCGTTATGGGCGCGTATAATCTGTCAAATCTGGTGTCTCTTGAGACCGAGTCCATCAAAACCGAGGAGATACAGAACAGAATATTCAGGCAGGTAAGCGAAAACTGCGAAAAAAACTACGGTATCTCAATAGTGGATGTAAGTATTCTCAGAATTTCTCTCCCGGATACCAACCTTGAAAGCGTGTTCGATCAGATGAAGGCAGACCGCCAGAAGGATATTGATACCATTCTTGCAAATGCCGAACGCGATGCAAACAAGATAACCGCCGACGCTGACGCCGAGGCGGCGGAAATAATCGCAAACGGTACGACAGCGGCGGCAGAGATACGTGCAAAGACCGAAAAAGAGGTCGCGCAGATATATGCCGAGGCGCAGGCTGCAAACCTTGAACTGTATCAGTTTTTAAGAAACCTTGATACCATGGTGGCTTCCGTCAACAGCGGAACCGTGCTTGTCGTCAAAGCAGATACCTATCCCTTCAATGTCCTGATGGATTACAGTAAAATGCTGACTGACGAAGGCAATGCAACCGTTATCAATGACCTTACATATATTCTCACAAAGCTTCCCGAAAACGACAGGAAAGCTCTTATTGACGCGATCTACGCGCTTATGGAGCAGGCGGGCGGAGGCAAGAACTCATGAGCAACAATATCAATAACAATAATGTAAAAAAGAAAAATTCCGTTTTCGAGGATATCCTTTCGACCGTCACAAGATATTTTTTGATTCTTGTCGTCGTAGTTGTAGTGCTTATAGCGGTGTCAGGCATCAGGATAGTAAAAAGCGGCAACGTGGCTATCGTGCTCAGATTCGGCAAGCTCGTCGGGAATACCTATGAGGATCAGATCCATGAACCCGGACTTATGTTCGCATTCCCTTATATAATAGACGAGGTCATAATGGTACCGACCGGAAACGTCATAGAGCAAACGGTCATGACGCACTATACGGCAACCGAAATGACGACCATGAGAAACAACGGCTATGTCATAACCGGTGACCGTAATATAGCCGTGATGGCTGTGTCCGTAAAATACAATATAACCGACGCGGTAACATACGCATTAAATGTGGCAAATATCGATAAGATCATCAATGCCTCGGTAAGCAATGCAATGGTCGAGAGTGCGGCGCATATTTCGGTCGACAGCCTGCTTACTACCGGAAAAGAGGATTTTGCGCGCGAGGTCAAGCAAACCTCCCAGAATACCCTTGATACGGCAAAAACCGGCATTACAATATCGACAGTCGAGCTTACCAACGTAAGTATGCCCGCAGAGGTAAAGGAGACTTATGACCTTGTTAACTCGGCAACCGTACAGGCTGCCACAATGCTTGAACAGGCAAAGCAGTATCGCGAAAACCTGATCCCGCAGGCAGAAGCAACCGCAAATTCGCTGATATCCGAAGCAAATGCAAGATATTCAACAACTCTTGCCGATGCAAGAAGCGACCTTTCCGAATTCAACGGTCTGCTTGAAGAATACAAAACCAATCCCGGCGTCGTGCGTACGCGTGTTTACACTTCCAAGGTCTCGGAGGCACTTGCCAAAATAGGCAAGATACGCGTGGTACAGGACGGCGAAAGCAAGATAATAATCAACTGAGAGGGACGGAATATGGAAAATATAGATAACATAGGAAAAAACAGTCTTGAAGCCCTCTCGAAAAACAACCTGACCGAAAGCGGAAAAAAACGGCTCGGACGCGAAATATTCTGTGCCGCCATCGCGCTTTCCTGCCTTGCGGCCGGACTGATATACGGACGTATTTTTCCGGATAAAAAAACCGTTCCGGCACTGTTTTATACTATCGGCTTTCTTGTAGAGGGAATCCCGGTGTTTTATTCGGCGATCAAGGGTATTATCACACGCAATCTGACAAATGCCATGGAGATACTTGTCTCGATAGCCATACTTGCGTGCTATTTTTCAAAGAGCCTGATACTTGCCGTGCTTATCCCTATGATACTCAACGTGGCTCATATCCTCGAAGAGCGCAGCATAATGGGCGGGCGCGATGTTATCGACGGACTGCGACGGATGCAGCAGAATACCGCAATACTTCTTGACGGCGACACCGAGGTTACCGTCGACGCAAAAACACTTAAGGTCGGTCAGCATATACTCGTAAAGCCCGGCAGCGGAATACCAATAGACGGCGTTGTTGTCTCGGGCAGTACGAACATAGACCAGAAATCCCTTACGGGCGAGCCTCAGCCGGCGCACGCCGAAAAGGGCGATACGGTGTATGCCGGTACGGTAAATATCGACGGAAGAATAGTTGTGGAAGTAAAAAAGGAATATGTGGATACCTCGTTTTCCAATATTCTTGCACTGCTTGAAAAATCCGAAAATATCTCGATCCCGGAATCAAGACTTATCGACAATTTCATGAGATATTATATCCCGTTTATCCTCGCCGTTACCGCGGCGGTCGCACTGATAACAAGGGATATAAACAAAGCAATAGCGATTCTTATAGTTTCGTGCCCGTGCGGACAGATGCTTGTAAGCTCGGCACCGATGATAGCCGCGCTTTCGGCGGCAACAAAACGCGGAATACTTATCAAGAACTCAAAGTTCATAGAAGAGCTTACGCTTGTGGATACCGTTGTGTTCGATAAAACGGGAACCGTTACCGTCGGCGACCTTTCGGTCACGGACGTAAGAACAGCCGCCGGTGTTTCCGAAGACAGACTTATCTTTATCGCGTCGACGCTTGCAAACGCTTCCTCTCACCCTATCTCTCGTGCGGTAATGCAGTATTCGGAAGGTATCTGCACTCCCGAAAAGAACTGCGAGGTCAAAGAAATATCCGGTAAAGGTATGGAGGGACTTCTTCCCGACGGCGAAATCATTCGCTTCGGTAACCGTGCATGGATGGAATATTTGGGAATTTCGGTTCCCGACGAAATGCTTGCCGATTGCTTTGGCTCGGTAAGCTGCGTTTCCGCGGGAGATAAGCTTCTCGGCTGCCTCTGCTTTAACGATACCGCACGCCCCGAGGCAAAGGAAGCCGTCGCAGAGCTCAGAAGGCTCGGCGTTGAGGAAACCGTAATGCTCACAGGCGACCGCGCCGAAGCTGCGCAGAGAATATGCACTGAAGTCGGCGTTGATACGCTTTATGCCCAGCTTTTGCCCGAGGATAAGCTTTCGCATCTTAAGGATATAAAGAAGGAGCATTGCGTTCTTGCGGTCGGCGACGGTATCAACGACGCTCTGGCGCTTCGCGAGGCTCATGTCGGATTCGCAATGGGAGCCATGGGTTCCGACCTTGCAATCGAATCGGCGGACGTCGCGCTTATGAACAACAATCTGAACAACATTCCTTTCTCGATAAGACTTGCAAAGAGAACGAGAAGAATAGTATATCAGAATCTTGCGCTTTCAATAAGCATAAGCGCATTCATGATAGCTCTTTCATCCTTCGGCGTTATTTCGGCACTTGCGGGCTCGATACTTCATAACTTCGGCGCCTTCGCGGTGCTTATCAACAGCTCAAGAATACTTAAAACAAAATAAGATTTCAGCCGGTTGCGGGCAAAACCGTATCCGGCTTTTTATGTGTACCATATATAACTGCACATTTAGTTTTGCTTATTGCTTATCCCGACATTTTTTACGGATCCGGATATTTTTTCATTTGCCTGCAACCGCACGGAATATTTTGCTGTCTTTAATGGTGAAGGACCTTCAGAAAGACAACCATGAGGAGGTGACACAGTGGAGGACGATCGGATAATCGGAATGTTTTTTGAACGCTCCGAAAATGCAATCTCGGAAACACAGAATAAATACGGCAGGTATTGCCACAGCATTGCCCTGCGCATCCTCGGTTCCGATGAGGACGCGGAGGAATGTGTGAACGATACCTATGTAAGCCTTTGGAATGCCATACCGCCGCAAAGCCCCGGAAATCTTAAGCAGTTTGTCGGACGGATCGCACGCAATATCGCAATAAACCGCTATAATTACAATAACGCATCCAAACGCCTGCGCGCATCCGATATAATACTTGACGAGTACAGCGAATGTATCCCGGATAATGCGGAAAGTATAGCGGATAATGCGGCATTCAAGGAAATGCTCAATGATTTTCTTGAGTCGCTTCCGAATGATACCCGAATAATGTTTCTCCGCCGCTATTGGTACTTCCTTGATATAAAGGAGATAGCCGAAGGCATGAATATTTCATCCGGAACGGTAAAGAGCACACTGTTCCGTACAAGAGAAAAGCTGCGTTGCTATCTTGAAGGCTTTGATATTACTTTGAATGATAACGGCAGCCGCCGCAAAAAGGCAGCAAGGTTACCGAACGAACAGAGGGGGGATAACGCATAATGAAAAACAATAACCGAAAAAACAATAAAGACATAAGCGGGGAACAAAAGCTCAGATGGGCAGGATCACTCTCACTGACCGATGAGAAATATCTCGACGAGGCGGATCCCGATTGTGATAAAATAAACCGGGGACGCAAAAGATCAGCAAAAATAAAAAATGAAAATCCGAAGAAAAAATGGTTCAAAGCGGTTATTGCGGCGGCAACACTGTGTACAATCCTGATCGCATTCGGAATATTTCTTTTCCTGCCTTATCAGAGAACCGGAGTATCAGACGTTGATATATCAAGGTTTGAAGACAGCGAGTATTACGAATTGATAAAAAAGCTGTCGACGTATTACGACGGAAGAAACTATGTCAAAGACGGTCATAAATACGCTAACAATTTCGAGAAGCTTGCCGATAAATTATTCGGTGGTATAAAGGATTCCGAATACATCCCGAACGACGCCACTGCATCTGAAGACGGAGGCACATCCGACTCAAATCAGTCATCTGAGCCCAAGGACGATATAATCGACCATCAGGTCGCCGGAGTTATCGAAGGCGATATAATCAAAAAAACGGATAAATATATATTTTACCTTGCAGGCTTAACAAAAGTGTTGTATGTATATACAATAGACGGCGCAGCTTCAAGGGAGATCGGTTCTTATTCAATATATGAACTGTGCGACGAATCCGAGTCCGATTTTGAAATATGGTCCTGCGAGATGTATTTGACCGATAATGATACACTTGTATTGCTTTCGGGCAGAAGAAGGGGGCAGTCCCGTGAAACGGTGATATCGGTCTTTGACGTCGGGGCTACCGAGGAAAAGATCCTGCAAAAAAAGAAGATGATCGTGTCCGGCAACTATATGTCCTCTCGCCTTACAGACGGAAAGTTGCTTTTGTTTACAAGCTTTTTCGTAGGCGGGAGTAGGGATTATTCGGATGTTGAATCGTTTGTGCCGTCGGTCGACACCTGCGACGGCTCAGGGCGCATACCGCTCCCGTCTGAGGCAATATTCATTCCGGAGCAACCCTTGCAGTCCGCAAGTTATACTATAATAACCGACTTCGATATCGGAACGCTTGAAAACAGAGGCAGCTATGCGTTCCTTGACTGTTCCGACGAAATATACGTTTCTGCCGAAAATATTTATATGATGTCAAGAGCGTATAATTTCGCTTCGGATTGCGCACTTTCGGAAAAGCTTCGGGAAACACTGGCTTCAACCGATATAATACGCATATCCTACGCCGGCGAAAAGCTTGAAGAAAAGCAGACGCTGACGGTTCCCGGAACGATAAAGAACAGATACTTCCTTGATGAACGCGACGGCGTATTGCGGGTGGCTGTTCAAAGACAGGTCTACCATCGGATAAAACAAAAGAAAAACGGCAAGCTGTTCGAGCTTGACAAAACCGAAGAAGAGATCTTAAAGAAAAACGGGATCAACGCCGGACTGTATTGCTACGATATGGAGAGCGGCAGACTTCTTGCCTGTGTCGAAGACTTCACCGAATACGGCGAGATCGTTGACTCGGTCCGCTATAACGGAAATTATGCATATGTGTGTACGTCAATACACGCGACCGAACAACAGGATGTAAACCGGGATCCGGTATTTTTCTTCGATCTTTCGGATCTGAATAATATAACATACAAGGATACCGGAGAAATCGACGGATATTCCACATCGCTTGTCGATTTCGGAAACGGATATCTTCTCGGCATCGGAGTCGGCGCAAGCCCGGATGTGTTCAAGCTTGAAGTGTACACGGAAAGCGCAGACGGCGTTGTGCCGGTTTGCAAATACGAGCTTGTAAATACAAGATATTCCAAGGATTACAAGTCATACTATATCAACCGCGAGAAGAATATGCTGGGAATCGGATTGACCGGAAGCCCGGAAAATACCTATGTGCTGTTTGAGCTGACCGAGGGCTGTATGATATCGGCGACAGAGATTATCCCGATCCATGCGGCACCGGGTAATATGCGCGGATTCATTGAGGACGGATGGCTGTATGTCATGGGCGAAGGCGATTTTAAGGTAGTGGAGCTTAAATAATCGGAACATACCCGAATATATAAAATCAGCCTGATACCGTTACGGAGGCGGCATCGCGTAAGCATTTGCAGGGAAATACTGCGATATGCGCGATGCCGCCGTTTTTTTTGACCTTTTTAATTCTTAAATTCGCAATGCACAGATTCCACACGCAGACCACACACCGGGCACACACAAATTATTTATAAAAATCACTTGATTTAGATGGCGTATGGTGGTATAATATATAATTGTATAGGTATAACCATGCAATTGTTTTTGTCAGCTTGATATTTATCCGGATCAGGACAGATACAGGTGCCGAAGCCGTAAGCCATGCCGAAAACGGCGATTTATTTGGCTTCCCGTACACGCAGAGCGACCGAGGGGACTTGCATCAAATCAAAATATTATAATTACGGAGGACAAAATGTCTGAACAGAAAACAAAAAAGGTCCGCAAAGCGGTAATACTTGCCGCAGGACTCGGAACAAGAATGCTTCCGATAGCACGCGCCGTACCGAAGGAGGTACTTCCCGTCGTTGACAGACCCGCAATCTCATACCTTGTCGAAGAAGCCGCAAAGAGCGGTATTGAAGATATATTGATAATAACAGGTAGAGGGAAGCAGGCTATCGAGGATTATTTCGACTATTCACCGGAATATGAATACAGACTTGAAGCCAAGGGAATGCACGGAGCGGTCGAGGATATGCGCCGCATATGCAATGCCGCAAACGTATATTTCCTGCGTCAGAAGGAAACCAAAGGAACCGCGCACGCACTTAAAATGGCGAGAAGCTTTGTAGGGGACGAGCCTTTTATAGTCTTTTACGGCGACGATATAATCTTTTCCGAAAAGCCCGTCTGCGCTCAGCTTATAGATTCATACGAAAAATATAACCGCGGCGTTTGCGCCGTCAAAGAAGTGCCGACCGAGCTTGTCATGAGATACTGCTCACTCAAAACCCACGAAATAGACGGAAGCGAAAAGGAATTTTACGTTGACGATATGATAGAAAAGCCCTCGCGTCCCGAGCTTATCTGGTCGAATTATTCGATCCTCGGAAGAATACTTCTTCCCGCCGATATATTCGAAATAATCGACGGACTTGAGCCCGGAGTGGGCGGGGAATATCAGCTTACCGACGCTATGGCAGTGCTTGCGCGCCGCGAAGGAATGACCGCACTTGACTTTGAGGGTAAACGCTTTGATCTCGGCTCAAAGCTCGGACTTATGTGCGCAAACGTTGAGCTTGCCGCAAAGCATCCTGAAATATCCGAGGATTTTAAAAAGTTCATCAAGGAACTTGCCGCAACCCTCTGATAAAAGTTTTTCACACTAAAGATTATTGCACCGGAAAAGAAAGGACACAGTAATGGAAAGAGTATCCAAAACAAACTACTATCTTGATATAGCACAGACAGTCGCCGAAAGAAGCACCTGCTTGCGCCGTAACTTCGGTGCAATAATTGTCAAAAACGATATTATAATCTCGACCGGATACAACGGAGCACCGAGAGGAAGAAAAAACTGCAATGAGCTCGGATTCTGCTTCAGAGAAAAGCTCAACATACCGCGCGGCGAAAGATATGAGCTTTGCCGCTCGGTTCACGCCGAGGCAAACGCAATTATTGCCGCGCCGAGGGATCAGATGCTCGGCGCAACCCTTTATATGGTCTGCACAAATCCCGACGGTGAGCTTGTTCCGGACACAAGCAGCTGTATGATGTGCAAGCGTATGATAATCAACGCGGGAATTACGACCGTGGTAATAAGAGATAACAAAGAGAAATTCCGCATAATCAGCGTTACCGATTGGATAGAAAACGATGATTCACTCAGCGGAAAGATGGGATATTGATTGGGAGACCGTACCTGATGAAGAAAGTTGAAGTTGAAAATATAAATAAAAACCGAAAAGGGAATTGCGGGAGAACACACCGGATACTTAAACGCGCAGGCTCGGCAGTCCTGATACTTATTATTATAACTATGATAAGCACGGCATTTTCGTCCTGCTCAAAGTTAAATGATCTTAAGTATAACAGCAAGGATAAGACCTATGTCGACAGCAAGACCGGTATCGCATATTGCGCCGCACCGGGATGCTACGAATTTGATTATAAATATACTATCGGCGATGATTATTGTAAGATAGGGGACAGCGTCCTTTGCAGCATAGTCGAGCTTGACCCGAAGATGTGGCTTTATGATAAGAATACCAAAACTGTCTTCTATAATTCGGAGATCGATCTTCCTCTTTTTGAATCAATGACGATCACAGAAATAAAGCTTTGTTATCAGGACGCGCTTACGGCGGAATTTCATTCAATAACCGATAAAGACGAGATCAAACGTATCTGCAAGGCATATACGGGCGGGGAAGAAGCGCTCGGCTTTTCATCGGTGCCCGAAAATACCTGGGCGGTCAAATTTGCTTTCGAGGAATGCCCGGGCATATTCTACAACCTGATGTATACCTCCGATGATAACGGCACTGCATTCCTGTCCAACAGATACGAAAAACGCACGGTTTCTGTCGGTTCACTGCTTGATAAGTATAAGATTGATTACAAAGGCGATCAGACAGACAGCACGGAAACGGGAAACTGATGTCAAAAGCTGTATCCGATAAGATTGAAATTTTTCCTGCGGAGCTGTCATATGCAGGTGCAATAGCCGGGATTGACCGCGAGTGCTTTTCGGAACCCGATTCAGAAATCACGGTCAGAGATCTGATATCAAACGAAAATATCATTATGCTTGTCTGCTCATACGGCGGCAAAGCGGTGTCCTATTGCAGCGCTATGGTCGTTCTTGATGAAGCTCAGATAATAAATGTTGCGACATTGCCGGAATACAAGGGCAGGGGATTTGCTTATATGACGCTCTGCCGCCTGCTTGAAAGCGCAAAAGAACGCGGAGCTGTCTCGGCGTCGCTTGAAGTGAGGGTGTCAAATGCCCCGGCGATTCACATATATGAAAAGACCGGATTCAAAGCCTGCGGCGTGCGCAAGAATTTTTATAAAAAGCCTGCCGAAGACGCCATTGTGATGGTCGCAAAACTGTAACCCATATTAATTTAAAACAGAAGGAATATAAATGTTCATACTTGGATTTGAAAGCTCATGCGACGAAACGTCGGCGGCGGTAGTCGAAATTGATGAAAAAAACGGTCTTCGTCATATACGTTCAAATATAGTCGCCTCGCAGATAGATATTCACAGACTTTACGGAGGTGTTGTTCCCGAGATCGCAAGCCGCGCACATACCGAGGTGATATCAAAAATTACTTACGAAGCGCTTGCCGAAGCAGGCATAAGGCTCTCGGATGTAGGTGTAATAGCCGTAACGGCTTTCCCGGGACTTATCGGTGCTCTGCTTGTTGGAGTGAACTTTGCAAAGTCGCTTGCATTCGCAAACAATATACCTCTTGTGGCTGTAAATCATGTACACGGTCATGTTTCGGCGGCACTCGCCGATAATCCGGAGCTTAAGCCACCCTTTCTTGCACTTGTGGTTTCGGGCGGCCATACATCATTCTACAATGTCAAAAGCTATACCGATTTTGAAGAGATCGGTGCAACCTGCGATGATGCCGCCGGTGAAGCCTTTGATAAGATCGGACGCGTGATAGGTATGCCGTATCCCGGCGGAGCCGCTATGGATAAGCTTGCATATGAGGGAAATCCCAAAGCATTGCATCTTCCGTCTCCGGCATTGCTCGGTGAAAACCTGAATTTTTCCTTCAGCGGGATAAAAACCGCAGCGCTTAACTATATTAACAGCGCCGCACAAAAAGGAGAAGAAATAAACCGCGCCGATGTGGCTGCTTCATATACCGATACGATAGTTAAGGCGATAGTAAAAAAGACCGCCGCAGCGCTTAAACAAACCGGTGCCGCAACCTTTGTTATGGCGGGAGGAGTTGCCGCAAATTCTCATTTGCGCCGCGGGATCTCCGAGCTTTGCAAAAACGAAAAGGTAGAATTTCACGTTCCGCCGATAAAGCTTTGCGGCGATAATGCCGCGATGGTTGCAATTGCGGGATATTACGAATACTTGGCAGGCAGACGGGACAAGACCGACCTTAATGCGAGCGCCTGCGAGTAGATTCGACAGACTTTTACACATCTTTTCCACACCCTGTGGAAAACCGCTGTGGAAAACAGCAGACTGTATGCGAAAAACCGGGCTGATACGGTAATAAAACCCGTCGGAAAATAAAAATCCGGAAAACCAAAACATAAAAGCGAATTTTCAGAATTTAATAAACAAAAAAGAATGATTTTTTGATATAAAGATGATATATAAGGAGATAAAGACATGAAAAACGTTAATATGCCTTACGAGGAACCGTCAAACGAAAGAGAATTTCAGAAGCCGGCAGTTTCAAACGCGGTTATAAGAAGACTTCCGAGATATTTCAGATATCTTCGTGAGCTTATGAGACAGGGAAAGACCCGCACAAGCTCTGCGGAGCTCTCAAGTATTATGAATGTGACCGCATCGCAGATCCGCCAGGACCTTAACTGCTTCGGCGGCTTCGGTCAGCAGGGCTACGGATATAACGTCAACTATCTTTACGCCAAAATATGCGAGCTGCTCGGAGTCGGCGAGGGCTTCCATGCAATAGTTATAGGAGCGGGAAACCTCGGACGCGCACTTGTAAAGAGCCCTATGTTTGAAAAGCGCGGCGTCGATGTTATAGGTATGTTTGATATTGATCCGGAGATAGTCGATACCAACGTCGGCGGCGTAAAGGTATATGATATCAGAGGACTTCGCGCCTTTTGCGACATGAACAAGGTCGATATAGCAGTGCTTACACTTCCCAAAGAGGTTTCCGACGAGATAGTTGAGTTGGTCGTAAAGCTCGGCATTCCCGCACTGTGGAACTTCACCGGTAAGGAATATATGATCGACGACGGAAAAACCATCGTTGAGGAAATACATATAGGCGACTCACTCATGACACTTTGCTATGAGCTTTCTCAGCGCCGACTTGCCGAAGCGGGAAGCGGCGATGACGACGATACCTACGGAATTGAAGCCTTTGACGATTTTGACGGTAAATGATATCGCATAGCGTCAATACAAAAGTGGGTAAAAGATGAAATTAAGCATCAACTACGGAAACGGTATTATTTCTCTGCCCGCTTCCGTAACCGAATATATCAATAAAGCTACCAAAAGAGATATACAGATACTTTTAATATTGGCATCTGCCGATACAGCGACGCTTGCCGACGGAGATAATATATGCGCATGGCTTGCATCCGAAACCGGGATCAAAAAGACCGACATAGAAAGTTCAATAAGCTTTTGGCTGAGTACGGGTATAATTTCCGATACCGAAACGGCGTCAAGACAGATATCCGCAGAAAATGTTCAGGTACATAAGATCATAAAGCCTCAGACTGCGCCTCCGAGATATTCTACTGCGGAGATTGCTTCGGTGCTTGAGGGAAGAAAGGATCTGCCCGGACTTATAGACGAATGTCAGAGTACATTCGGAAAAATATTCAATTCACATGAGGTCGGAGTAATAGTCAGCCTTCTTGATTACCTCGGCGTTGAGGGCGATTATATACTTGTTTTGCTTACCTATTGCAAAAAGAACGGTAAGCTGTCTCTTCATTATGCGGAAAAGATCGCATATGAAATGTATGACGAAGGTGTTTTTTCCTCAAAGGAGCTTGAAACAAGACTTGCCGCAAAGGAGCTTGCCGCGTCTCTTGAAGGAAAGGTCAGAAAGCTTTTCGGAATCAAAGACCGCTCGTTCACAACAAAAGAAATGGTCTTCATCGGAAATTGGGCGTCGGTTTTCAATTATGATATAGCCGTCATAAAGCACGCATATGAGATAACCGTCAATGCCATAAACGAGCCGTCAATACCCTATGCCAATGCAATACTTGAAAAATGGAACAGTCTCGGATTGCGTACGACAGACGATATAACCGCATTTGAAAAAGCAAGCGAAAACGCCTCTGCACCTTCAGGCAAGCAGAAAAACTCAAAAACCGTCAAGCTCGGAAACAGTTTTGACACCGACGAATTCTTTGAGGCAGCACTCAAGCGTAGTCTCGGCGAAGAATGATAATGATATTACTATATTGAGGTTCCTTATATAAAAAACGAACCTTTAAGGAGCAGTATGGCATACAATAAGCAGAATTACATCAGGATAAGCGAAAAGTTCAAATCGAAATACAGAATTGCCGAGACAAAGGCCGACGAAAGACGTGCCGAAATACATAAGCTTTTTCCGGAAATAGCAAGGATCGACAAACGTATGTCCGGTCTAAGCTCTGAAATAATGGCTGCCGTAATGTCATGCGGTGCGGAAAGCGTCGGTGATGCAATATCGCGGATAAAGCAGGCAAATGAAAGCATGAGTAATGAGAGAAAACAGCTTTTGCGCGCCGCCGGCTATCCCGAGGATTATACCGATCCGCATTATGAATGTGAAAAATGCGGCGACACAGGATATATCGGCACTTCCATATGCGACTGCATGAAAAAAGAGCTTATCTGTGCCGGATACGAGAGCGCAGGCATCGCCGGGCTTACAGATAAATGCTCATTTGACAATTTTTCGCTTGATTACTACCGTACATCTCCCGAGCACCTTGCAAGAATGACTGCCGTTTTCGATCATGTAAAAAAATATGCCGAGACTTTTACGCTCGGCTCCGGAAATATGCTTCTTGTCGGCGGAACGGGACTCGGAAAGACGCACCTTTCAATAGCAATGGCAAAAACCGTTATAGAGCGGGGATATGATGTAGTGTACACGCCCGCCACGGCAATGCTTTCGGATTTTGAATTTCAACGCTTCGGCAACAGTACCTCCGGCACAGTTGCCGAGGATACCTCAAGATATTTCAATTGCGAGCTTCTGATAATTGACGATCTCGGCACCGAAATCAATAATCAGTTTACGACCAATTGTCTTTACAATATAATCAACGCACGTCTGAATTCAGGTCTGCCGACGGTCATAAGTACAAATCTTGTGTCGAATGAACTGAGAAATCGCTATTGGGACAGAATTACAAGCAGAATATTCGGAGAATATAAAATAATGGCGTTTCTCGGTAAGGATATCAGAATGCAGAAAATGTCCGGCAATAAATGATCAAAATTTTCAATATACAATGAGGGAAAAAAGTACAGAGATTCCATAAAATTATGATCTCACAATACTTCAATATAACATAATAATCATAATAAAAAAACGGTACACATGAAATAATAATCATGTGTATCTTTTTTGTTATACACGGAGGAATATTTATGGAAAACACAAAGACTTTAAACACCGCCGAAGCCGAAGGTATCAGAAATACCACGGAGATCAAAATACTTGACAGGATCTATAAAAATTCAAGAATGGGCAGTCAAAGTCTGATCGATCTTATGCCCAAAATAAAGGACGAGGATTTCAGAAGCGATATTACAGTCCAGATCACCGGATATGAAAGCTATGCTTCAAAGGCGGGACAGATGCTTAAGGACGCCGGTGTAAAGCCCGAGGATGAAAATTTTCTTACCAAAGCCGGAGCAAAATTCGGAATGGTTATGAACACAATGACCGATTCAACCACCTCTCACCTTGCCGAAATGGTCGTGCAGGGTTCAACCATGGGAATAACCGATCTTACTCATGTTATAAATGAATATGAAAACTCGGATGAAGTAAAGGACGGAATATTGTTGGCAAAAGAGGTCGTCAAATTCGAGGAGCATAATCTGACCAAAATGAAAAAATATCTCTGAGAGAAAATCAGTCAATAAATCAAAATCAAATATCGGGAGATAAGATATAATGGCACAAATCACAGCAAAAGAGCTTACGGCAATTGAAGATATGCTTGCAATCGAGCATAATCTTGTAGCAAAATATTATGAATACGCTTCAAAAACAGAAGACCCTGCACTTAAGTCAAAGTATGAACAAACAGCGCTTCGTCATCAGAGACACTATGATGAGCTGTATTATAATCTGAAGTGAAGAAACCGAAAAAACAAAAATAAAAAATCAAAAACCGAAAATAGAAAAAGAACGGATATCGCAAGAAAAATTGAAAGGAAGGCTTTGCTTAGAAAGCTTTGCTCAAAGCAAAGCATGGAATTTTAACATGGAAAACGTAACAAATTCAACAGGTGTTATGCAGGCTCCCGCAAAGGTAAAATTTGACGACAGAGCACAGCTTGCAGACCTTCTTTCGTCACAGAAATATATAACCTCAAGCTATAATGTCTATTTAAATGAATGTGAAACGACAGCCGTGAAGAACTGCTTTGCAAATATTCTCAACGATGAGCATACTATCCAGAATGAGATATTCTGCGATATGAAGACCCGCGGTTGGTACGAACCTCCTATGGCTGAGGACGCAAAGGTCAAGAAGGCGACCGAAAAATTCGGTAAAGACGTGTCAAGATAACTCAAAGCGGATATTGAACCGACAGTAAATTTAATCATATAAAAAGCGGCTCGTCGGCGAAGAATTTTTCGTCTGACGATGACCGCTTTGCTTTATTATGTAATTTTTCAGTCTATGTAGGGATTTTCCTTTGCGGCGATCTTCATCGCCTTGATGGTCTTATTGATCTTCTTTGAATGAAATATAGCCGAGCCGGCAACTATTACATTCGCTCCAGACGAGGTTACAAGACCGACATTGTCCTCGCCGATACCTCCGTCAACCTCAATGTCAAGGTCAAGCCCGTGCTCGCGGGCGTATTTTCTTATGGAATGAACCTTGTCAAGCGTTGAAAGCATAAGCTTTTGACCGCCGAAGCCCGGTCGCACGGTCATTACAAGGATCATGTCAACTTCATTTATAACGGGCAGAACAACATTCCATGGCGTATCGGGAGATATTGCAAGACAGGCGCGAACCTCTGCGTTTTTTATCTCTCTTATGACAGAATACGGATCCTCGCAGCTCTCATAATGTATAGTGATTATATCCGCTCCAGCCTTGATAAAATCTCCGATATAGCGTATCGGATCGGTTATCATAAGATGAACATCGAATATAAGCCTGCTGTGTTTCCTGAGCGCGGATATTACAGGCGCTCCGAAGCTTATGTTCGGAACAAATATTCCGTCCATAACGTCGAGATGAAGATAAGCCGCTCCGCCTTCCTCAACCTTTGCGACATCATCCGCAAGATGCGCAAAGTCTGCGGCAAGTATTGACGGCGAAATATAGTATTCCATTTTAAGCCTCCTTTGTATAATTCCGAAGCTCTGACCGAACCGGAATTGTAATTTATCTGTATGCGGTAGTAAAGCGATAATAAAAATGTAGAATTTTGTAATATTATGACATTTCCGGAAAATCCGGCATATAATACTACCGGAAGAACCGTTTTATTGTTGTTTGATAATATCGGTCTTTGGTATTCATGCTGCCAAAGACTTGAAAATTCGCACCGGAGCCGCGGAAGGGAAGTGCCGCCACATATCGGAGATCTTTGTGTGACGTAAAATTTACAGTGATGTGAGAGTAAATTATGTCCGCGGCAACGGCGCTTTATATAGATTCTTTGTTTTTTATTTGCTGATTGATCAATTTTCAAGCAAGCAGACCGCTTCGGCGGCAATTCCGAGAAGCTCGCCCGTAAATCCAAGCCCCTCCTCGGTAGTTGCTTTTATGCTTATTGCATCAATATCCGCTTCAAGCACTGCGGCAACATTCTCACGCATTTTCTGAATATGCGGCATAAGCTTCGGAGCCTGTGCAATTATAACAACGTCAAGATTCGAGAGCCTGTAACCGCGTTCCCTGATAAGCCCGTAAACCTGCTTCATCAAAGCCATGCTGTCGGCACATTCATATGCCTTGTCATTGTCGGGAAACAGCTTCCCGATGTCACCGAGCGCAAGCGCGCCGAGCAGGGCATCCATAATTGCGTGCGCGGCTACATCGGCGTCCGAATGACCGAGAAGCCCCGTCGTATGCGGAATATCGACCCCGCATAATATAAGCTTCCTGTCGTTCACAAGACGGTGTACGTCGTAGCCTGTGCCTATTCTGTATCCCATATGAGATCAGTCTCCTTTCCTATCCGCCGGCTCTTTCGGCAGCTCGTCGCCGTACGTATCGACCACTTTATCGCCGGATATCCCTTCGGGCTTTTTCTTTTCCTCCGCATCCGTACGCATTTTTATTATTGCTTCCGCAAGATACAGATCCTCGGGAGATGTGAGCTTGAAATTATCCTTTCCGCATTCAACCACCATAACAGTTCTGCCGATGGCTTCGACAAGCTCGTTGTCATCGGTCGCTTTTCGTCCGTTTTCGATCGCATTATATGCGGCGGCACGGTAAAGATTGATCCTGAATACCTGCGGAGTCTGAGCAAGCCAGACTTCATTGCGCGGAATGCTTTCTTCAACAAAGCCTTTTTTCACACGCTTGATGGAATCGACCGCTTTCGTTGCGGCTGTTGCGGCATCATATCTGTAAGCCTGCCTGCAAACCTCGCTTATCATTTCCGGTGTGGTAAGACACCTTGCAGCGTCGGCAATCGCAACAAATTCAGTTTTGTCCGAAACCGCTTCAAGCCCCTTGACTACCGACATCTGCCTTGTTTCTGCTCCGACAACGATCGCGCCAAGCTTTGTTATTCCGTATTTTTCTCTGAACTCCTCATATCTCTGAGCGTCGCCCTCGCGGCATACTATGACTATCTCATGTATCGAATCGCATTTTTCGTACGCAAGCAAGGTGCGTACAACAACAGGAGCGCCGCAGATATTTATAAATTGCTTGGGAGTGTCTCCGCCCATGCGTTCGGAGCTTCCTGCGGCAACGATAACGGCGGAGGTGAAGTGTCGCGGAATCTTTTTGCCGAAAACCGTGCGTATAAGATTTGAAATATCCGATGTTTTGCTTTTGTTCAAGACAGGTTACCGCCCTTCCGTTAATAATTCGGTGTGTGATGGAAAGTAGTTTGGATTCAAACAGATTTTAAATTATTGATCGTTCTCCTCAAAGGAGGATATCATGTCGATTCTTATCTGATGCTTTCCGCCTTCAAATTCGGCGTCAAGAAAAGCGTCGGTTATATCGCAGGCAAGTCCCGCGCCGACAACACGCTCACCAAAGCAGATAATATTGGTATTGTTGTGCATTTTTGTAAGACGCGCACTGTATGTATCGGAGCAGGCAGCTGCCCGTATTCCTTTGTGCTTGTTTGCGGCGATCGACATACCGATACCCGTTCCGCAAACGAGAATACCCGTGTCGCATTCACCCGATATTATTTTTTCACAGACCGCATGAGCGTAAACAGGGTAGTGACAGCTTTCCTTCGAGTAGGTTCCGACATCTATGTATTTTATACCTCTTTCGGTGAGATGCTCCATAATTGTCTGCTTGAGAGAATATCCCGCATGATCCGAGCCGATCACGATTGGTTTTTCGGAGTTCATATTTATATTCCTTTCCCGGCATTGCCGATCCTAAATTTCTGAAATTTGTATTTATTTTGTCGTAGCCGACGTTACGGTAAGCTTTTCGGCAAGCTCGCGCTCCGCCTGCGACGGGCGAAGATAGACAGGCTTCAGACCGAGATCATCCGTAAAGCTTCCTGCCTTATAAGCATTCAGCCCACAGACGGCGACCGAGTAGCCGCTTTGATATCTCAACGGCTCGGGTGTGCTTTCGGGAGCTGTCCGCTTCATCATCGAAAGTGCAATGTCATATCCGTCTCCGCAGAGAAAAACCTTCCTGTCTGTATAGCTTTCGGCAAGCTCGTCGTCGAGCGCGGCAACGGTTATAAGCCTGTCTTCACAGAGCCTCTTAATGCCGCTTGACGAAGTCTCGTCGGCTTCGAAAAGTGCATTGTATACCTGCCCGCGTCTTGCATTCATCACAGGACAAATTACAGCGTCGGCAAAGCCTACCCCGCGCAGGTTGAGTGCAAGCGCCTCAAGCGTCGATACACCGACGCAGGGCTTGCTTTTTCCATGCGGCTCCGCCGGGTCAGCGTCCGCGGCAAAGGCAAGACCTTTTATTGTAGACACACCTATTCTGACACCCGTAAATGAGCCCGGACCAGCCGAACATACAAAGAGATCAATATCCCGAACGGTCATTCTGAGCTGACCGAGCATTGATTCTATCATGGGAAGAAGCGTTTCGCTGTGCGTGTTACCGTTGTTTAGGGTATATGATGCAAGCAGCTTTTCGTCTTCGCATACCGCTACCGCCGCAGTAACGGCAGTGCTGTCAAGCGCAAGTATTTTCATAGCTATTTTAACCTTTGAATATTAGTTTGATATGATATCATTCGAAATCATTTGCCGACCGCTTCTGCTTTGATCGTGCGGATATTGAACACGGCGTCGGAATATTCCACTTCCGCGCTTTTGCCGTCCAAGGGCTTTTCACTGTCCGTAATGACCTTTGAAACCGTGACCCTGATATATCGGTCGGGCAGGGCGTACGGAATGTTTTGACTCCATTCCACAACACAAACAGCACGTCCGGCTTCGCACTCTGTCAGATAATCGTAGTATCCTATTGAATACAGGTCATCATCGCCGGTTATGCGGTACATATCAAAATGATAGAAGGGAAGCGCACTGTTTTTATATTGATTTATGAGTGTGAAGGTCGGTGATCTTACCGCCGCAGACGGCGAAAGTACCTTTGCCATACCTCGGGTAAATACGGTCTTTCCGACGCCGAGATCTCCGTATAGTGCTATAAAGCGCGGTAAGCTGTTGTCGGCAAGTAAAAGCGTGGCAAGCTTTTCGCCGAGAGCCTCGGTCATTTCGGTGTTGTTCGTAGTTTGCTCAAATAAAGTTTTCATATTTCCTGCGGTAAAGCCGCATCCATTCTGTTATTCTTGTTTGCGTGTGATACACATATCTATACATAATAATTATATCACAAGTATTTCGTTTTGTAAATAGTCAGAACGGCACATCGTTCAATTTTGCGGGATAGATTAAAAAAATAATGATATGCTTACAGCAAAGCAAAATCCCTGCCGAGCGCCGCGGAGCGGCTCAAAGCAGGGGCTTTAAAGTTAAAAGTTTAAAATTTAAAGTTTAAAGTTGAATAACGGCTGTTTATTCTTTCTTGTCATTCCCGGTATCGTTTGCGGCTGCCGATTCCGAACGGGCATTGTTCGAATCGGTGTTCTCCCCCGACATTACATTGCGCGCTGCGTGATCCTTTAAATGCTCGCGACTGCCGTCCGGACGTTCGATGACAGTATTGTCAAGCATTCCTTTAAGCGATGCGCGGAAGCTTATAATATATTCCTCGCGGAGCGCCGCCTGTTCTTCCTTTTCGTCGGGAGTGAGACCAACGGTCTTTGATTTTTTTGAAAGCTCATTTATTCTGTCTATTTTTGCCTGTTCCATTATAAATGTTCTCCTTATCTGGTTATGTCTTGTTTTAAATAATTCAGTCTGTTGTGTAAAGCTTATAAAGCTTTGAATACATTCCGCCTGCCGCCATAAGCTCGTTGTGCGTTCCTTGCTCGGCTATTCCCTCGTCGGTCAGGACCACGATCTTGTCTGCATTGCGTATTGTTGTCAGGCGGTGTGCGATGGTAAACGTCGTTCTGCCGTGCGCCAGCTTTTCAAGCGACGCCTGAACGAGCTTTTCGGATTCATTGTCGAGCGCACTTGTAGCTTCATCGAGAATGAGCAGCGGTGGATTTTTAAGAAATACGCGTGCTATCGAGATGCGCTGCTTCTGTCCGCCGGAAAGCTTGACGCCGCGCTCGCCGACATATGTGTCATAGCCCTGCGGCAGTTCTTTTATAAATTCGTCGGCTCCCGCAAGTTTTGCCGCTGCAATTATCTCCTCAGTGCTTGCGCCCGGCTTTCCGTATTCGATATTTTCGCGTATGCTTCCGGAAAACATATATACATCCTGTTGTACAACGCCGATACTCCTTCTGAGCGAATCAAGCGTGATCTTTCTGATATCTGTCCCGTCAAGTGTGATCCTTCCGTCGGTAATATCATAGAATCTGGGAATGAGCGAACAAAGCGTCGTCTTGCCTCCTCCGGAAGGTCCGACAAGCGCAATATTTTCTCCGGGCTGTACCGAAAGATTGAGTCCCGAAATAACGTTCTTGCCGCTGTCGTTGTACCTGAAGGTAACGTTTTCAAATTCAACCCCGCCCTTGACTGTCGCGGGGTCTATCTCCTCGGCATCGGGCGCGTCCGTGATATCCGGTACAACATCCATGATCTCAAAGAATCTGTCAATACCCGTCACTCCGCGTTGGAACTGCTCGGAAAATTCGACTATCGTTCTTACGGATGAAAGCAGCGTAGTAACATAGAGCAGATAAGCTATATATTCCGATGCGTCTATGGAGGATACCGCACCCTCGCGCAGAAAGAATGCGCCTATAACAACGACGACTATATAAAGAATACCGTCAAAGAATCTCGTGGACGACTGAAAACCGCCCATGTATTTGTACATATACCGTTTGATATCGAGAAATTTGTGGTTGCCCTCTGCAAATTTCTTCTTTTCAATATTCTCATTGGCAAATGATTTTACAACATGAATTCCGAGCAGGCTGTCCTCAACGCCGGCGTTAAGCTCGCCGACCTGTTTTCTTGAATCCTTGAACGCTTTTCTCATCTTTTTGCTGAAATGCACCATGACCACTATCATTATGGGCAGTATCGCGAAAAGGATAAGCGTCAGCGGGACATTCATAGTACAGAGAATAATGAATGTAGCAACAATTTTAACGCCTGCAATAAAGAATTCCTCGGGGCAGTGATGAGCAAATTCGGTTACATCGAAAAGGTCGCTCGTTATTCTTGACATGAGCGTGCCTATTTTGGTCTCGTTGAAGAAAGAAAATGAAAGCTTTTGCAGATGATCAAAAAGATCACGCCGCATATCCGTTTCCATCATTGCACCCATAACGTGTCCCATGGTGGCTCTGTAATAGTTTGCCGCCGTGTCAATGATGCGGAGAATTATGTAAAAACCGCCGCAACCGAGTATAAGGCGCGGTGTCAGCAGACTTATATCGCTTTGCGCCGTCCCGGTGATCTTTTTGACAATAAGCGGCAACACAAGCTCGCAAAGCGTTGTGAGCGCCGCGCAAAGCATATCAAGAAAGAATATGCCCTTGTATTTGGAATAATAGGGGATAAATCTGCGTATTATTCCTTTTTTGCGCGGACTTTTTTTGATTTGATTTTTTGTCACGGTTATAACCTCTCAGTTTTATAGTACTATCTCAGCCACAGGTACCAGACGCCGAAACCGAGCAAAAGCTGTATAAAAAATATGACGGGTATTCCTATCATGAATTTTTTGTGCTGCGTTTTGTGGCGTATTATCTGCATGGTCAGATACATAGCTACCGAGCCGCCGATAGCTGATATTGCAAGAAGCGTGGCTTCCGGCGTTCTGTGTCCCGGAAAATGCTTCGCGGCTATTTTGTCGTAGCAGGTAATTATTATTGCGATCAACGATATAACGCCGAGATATATAAACGGCGCATATTTCAAAAGCTCCTTGAATTTTTCCATAATTTCTCCCTTGCGGCAGCTTTGCAAAAATTTTTGCGGGATGCACGGATAGCTCGGCTCTTTAAGTCAGCGTAAGCTCCGCACCGGGCTTTTCTGAACGATGCGGAGCCGATCTGATTTTAAATTATTAATGATTATTTTTTGAAGCTGTCGCGAAGTCCGACTATACGGTTGAAAGTCATATCATACTTGGTATCCTTGCAGAAATATCCCGTGCGGACAAATTGGAAGCGATCGCCGGGCTCTGCATCGGCAAGCGACGGCTCTATCATGCAGCCTTCAAGCTTGACTGCCGAATTGGGATTGAGACGATCGTTGTACTGATCGCTCGGAACAGTGCGCATATCCTTTTCTGTGAAAAGCTGTTCATAAAGCATAACCGTTGCTTCTTTTGCGAATCTTGCGGACAGCCAATGTATGGTGCCTTTGATCTTACGGTCTGTCGGATTGCCGTTGCGTACCTCAAGATCTGCCGTGCAGCGTATCTCGGTAATATTTCCGTTTTCATCCTGAATAACTTCGTTGCACTTTATTATATAAGCTCCCATAAGTCTGACCTCGCCATCCGGCTTGAGTCTGAAAAATTTGGGCGGAGGAACAAGAGCAAAATCATCTGAATCTATCCAAAGCTCACGGGTAAAGGGAAGCGCGCGTGTTCCGGCATCCTCTTTTGAAGGATTGTTCGGAAGGTCAAAATATTCGACCTTGTCCTCGGGATAATTTGTAATGACTACCTTTATCGGGTGAAGTATGGCAATTCTGCGGTCGGCATCGGTGTTCAGCTCCTCGCGGATGCAGGATTCAAGCATTTCAATATCAACAAGACTGTCTGCCTTTGAAACGCCCGCACGCTTTACAAATTCAAATATTGAGGACGGGGTGTATCCGCGTCTGCGGAGTGCGCAAAGAGTCGGGAGACGGGGATCGTCCCAGCCGTCAACCATTCCGCTCTCAACAAGATAGCGCAGATAACGCTTGCTCATTACCGTATTTGTAACATTGAGACGTGCAAATTCTCTCTGCTTCGGGCGCGGATTAAATCCTATATTCTCGATTACCCAATCGTAAAGAGGTCTGTGATTTTCAAATTCAAGCGAGCAGAGCGAATGCGTTATACCTTCAAGCGCGTCCTGAATCGGGTGAGCATAATCGTAAAGCGGATAAATGCACCATTTGTTGCCTTGACGGTGGTGAGAAACGTGAACTATTCTGTAAATTGCCGGGTCTCTTAAATTTATATTCGGTGAAGCCATGTCTATCTTTGCGCGGAGCGTCTTGCTTCCGTCGGGAAATTCACCGTTTTTCATTCTTTCAAAGAGATCAAGATTTTCTTCTACCGTGCGGTCTCTGTAAGGGCTGTTTTTTCCGGGCTCGGTCAGAGTACCTCTGTATTCGCGAAGCTCGTCTGCGGAAAGATCGCAAACGTATGCCTTGCCGTCTTTTATGAGCTTTATTGCATATTCGTAGCATTTGTCAAAGTAATCCGAGCCGTAGAATATTCCTCCGTTCGGTACGGCGCCGAGCCAGCAAAGATCCTTGTAGATCGAGTCAACGTATTCGGTATCCTCTTTTGAGGGGTTGGTGTCATCATAGCGCAGATTGAACAGACCGCCGTATTTTTTTGCGGTCATGTAGTTAATCCATATCGCCTTTGCCGAGCCGATATGGAGATATCCGTTCGGTTCGGGCGGAAAACGTGTGTGTATTTTAAGCTCGGGGTTTTCTTTTAAATCCTCGTCTATAATATCGTGAATAAAATTGCCGTTGGTTTCTTCGTATGCCATTGTATCTGTTTCCTTTCGGTATAGGATTAAATTGTTTTGAGGTTTTATATATCAGTCAAGTGCGGACAACATTTTTTCGATCCTGTCAAGCGTTCTGTCTTTGCCGATTATCTGCATAGCAGTATAAAGATCCGGCGCATTGAGCTTGCCCGTGACGGCAACACGCAGAAACATACTGATATCTGCCACACTGCCCTTGAAGCTTTCCGGAGCAGCTTTGTATGCCTTCATATCCGACGCATATCCGAGCCCGTCCGCGATTGCTTTGATTTTTTCAAACCAGCCGTTCATGTCATCGGCGGGATCGTACGACGCTTTGAATGACGAAAGCGCCGGTCTTATATCCGCCTTGTCGAATTTATAGAGCTCTGCCATAGCTTCTGCTTCGGGCGCAAAGTATTCGTCATAGAAAAATCCCATGTATGGCTTGACATCTGCCCACACCGCAAAATCCTTTCTGGGCTTTTTGCCGCCTCTGCCGATTGCAAGTATCTTCTTGGCGTATTCGGGATCTGCTGCAAGTACCCCGGCAAAATCGGGATCGAATTCGTTTGCCCATGCGTAAACCTTTTCATAAACCTCGTCGGCTGTCATGCGTGAAATTATATTCTTAGAAACGTCATTGAGCTTTTTGAAATCAAACAGACATCCCGAAGCCGACATTTTTTTGATGTTGAACGGGAAATCGGTGTACGGCTTTGTCGGATTCTGCATATGCCATTCCTCGTAATTTGAGTTGAGCAGCGTCATAATATATTCGCATACGCATTCGGGCGCATATCCCATGCGCTTGTAGTCCTCCATGTTAGCGCCCATATCGCGCTTTGAAAGCTTCTTTTTGTTTCCGTTTTCGTCAAGCCGCATGATCTGCGCTATGTGCATATACTTCGGAAGCCTGAAACCGAGATATCTGAAAAGCTGAATGTGCTTTGCAAGACTCGGAAGCCATTCCTCTCCTCTGATGACATGAGTTGTTCCCATGAGATGGTCGTCTACCGCGTGTGCAAAATGATATGTCGGTATTCCGTCGCTCTTGAGAAGTACAAAATCCTCATCGTTCTCGGGAATTTCGAGATTTCCCTTGACAAGGTCGGTGAATTTCATCTTTTTGTCGGGATCGCCGTCGGCAAGAATACGAAGCACAAACGGGTGTCCCGCCTTAAGCTCGGACTCAACCTCTTCAATGGTGAACTCGCGCATTTTCAGCATTTCTTCCTTTTGATGCGCAGCCTCTTTCTGCCAATCCTTGTTTTTTATCTCTGCCTTCTTGTCGATCTCGGCAAGCGCTTCAAGCTCCTCGTTTGTGGAGAAGCAGGGGTAAGCGTGTCCGTTTTCAACAAGATATTTTGCATAAACATGATATATGGATCTTCTCAGACTTTGCTTGTACGGACCGTATATGCCGTGGTCACTTATTTTTCCGTCTTCGCCGAGAATAGCGCCCTCGTCAAAATGTATTCCGTAGTCCGCAAGCGTGCGTATAAGTGCCTCCGCGGCACCGGGAATCTCGCGCTTTGCGTCTGTGTCCTCAATGCGGAGATAGAAAACACCGCCGCTCTGATGTGCCAGGCGTTCGCCGACCGTAGTCGGAAACAGACCGCCGAAATGGACAAAGCCTGTCGGGCTCGGCGCAAATCTTGTTACCTTTGCTCCCTCGGGCAGCTGTCGCGGCGGAAATTTTTTTTCAAGATCCTCAGGCGTCTCGGTAACATCCGGGAAAAGCAACCCGGCAAGATATTTGTAATCCATAGCTTTATATACTCCTTTTGTCCTTACTGTATTATAATTAAATACAGTAAGGAAATAATTACAGATAAAAACAGTATATCACAATTTTTCGTTTCTGTCCATAATTATTTTATAAAAAATGGGCAGTACAGGCAAAAATATGCTTAATTTGCAGTCCTTTTTGCGATTTTTCGGCTTTAATTGACCGGATCACTTAAAATTGCATAAAAGGTGGAAAAAAATGAGTTTATATGGTATAATATATAAGGCTGAATTATTAAAGACGGAGGCAACGTATGTTTAAGATTCTTATAGCTGAGGACGACAGGGAGCTGCGTCAGCTTTTTTATCACGTTCTTACCAAGCACGGATATGCCGTGACCGGCGTTTCAAACGGAAAGGAAGCGCTGGCGGCAATAGACCAAAGCTATTTCGATATGATCATTTCAGACATTATGATGCCGGAAATGGACGGCTACGAGCTTGTCCGCTCGATTCGTGATGCCGGTCTGACAATTCCGATAATGATGATAACGGCTAAGGACGCATTCGACGATATGCGCCTCGGCTTTCTTTCGGGCAGCGATGATTACATGGTAAAGCCGATAAATGTCAATGAAATGGTTCTTCGCGTCGGAGCGCTTCTGCGCCGCGCGCAAATGACAAGCGAGCGCAGACAGGTTATAGGAGATACCGTACTTGAATGTGATTCGCTTACGGTTACGACCGGCGGAAAGAGCACGGTACTTCCGCAGAAGGAGTTCATGCTTCTTTATAAAATGGTTTCATATCCCGGCAGGATATTCACACGTCAACAGCTTATGGACGATATCTGGGGCTATGATTCCGAAACGGATACACATACCGTCGACGTTCATATAGGCAGACTGCGCGACAGGTTCCGCGACAACCCCGATTTTCATATAGTAACAATGCGCGGTGTGGGCTACAAGGTGGTGCGCACATGAAAAAGATGAATAAACGGATAAGTCCGAAGATGAGCCTGCGATTCCGCTTCTTCGCAATCTGCATGGCGGAATATATCATCGTTGTTGTGCTTTCTTATATCATCGGTTGGACATTTAAGAAGTGGTTGGATATTACAATAGAAATTCCGATTTTCGTATGGGCAATAGTGTTCAGCGTATTGCTCGGCGGAGCCATAACAACTTTTGTGACAAAGACCTTTTTCGATCCGATAACAAAGCTGCGCAAAGCCATGAATAAGGTCGCAAACGGAGATTTCAAGGTTACAGTAGAGACGCACAGTCATGTTCCGGATATAAAATCAATATATTCGGATTTTAACTCTATGGTAAAGGAGCTCGGAGCGACCGAAACACTTCAGACAGACTTCATATCAAGCGTTTCGCACGAATTCAAAACCCCGATAAATGCAATAGAGGGATATGCTTCACTGCTTCAGGACCACCAGCAATCCGACGAGGAGCAAGCGCAGTATGTGGAAAAAATCCTTTTCAATACCAAACGGCTCTCAAGCCTTGTGGGAAATATCCTTTTGCTTTCAAAGCTTGAAAATCAATCAATACAGCCCAGAACCGAAATATACAGACTTGACGAACAGATAAGACAGGCGATAGTTGCGCTTGAATCCAAATGGTCGGAAAAGAATATAGATATGGATGTCGATCTTGAGCTTGTAGATTTCTGCGGCTACGAGGGACTTATGTATCATGTGTTCTCAAACCTTATAGATAACGCAATCAAATTTGATCCACAGGACGGAATGGTCAAAATGCGTTTGAAGTTGCGCGAGGGCGATGCGGTATTTACAATTGAGGACGACGGTCCCGGAATTAAGCCCGAGGATACCGAGAGAATCTTCGGAAAATTTTATCAGAGCGAGACCTCGCACGTTTCCGAGGGAAACGGTCTCGGACTTGCGCTTGTCAGACGTATAGTCGATATGCACGGCGGAAAGGTTACGGTTCAGAATCTCCCTGTGACGGGGTGCCGTTTCACGGTCAGACTTCCGATGAATAAAAGCTGAAGCGTCTCATAATAGTGAAAAAAACGGTGTTAAAAACTCGTTTTGAGTTTTTTAACACCGCTTTTTTTAACACCACGGAAATGAATAATTCAGGCTGTCGTTAATTCAGCAGCGTGCTGACAAGCTCCGCCATCTCCTTGCGGGAGCTTACATTGTGCGCGCGGTTTATATAGTCCTGCCGGCGTTCCTCCGGAAGCCCGGCAAATACCTTCATCGCCGGAATGTTCTGCGTAAGCGCCATTCCGAGCCCGAGCGGAAGGTCACCCGTATATTTATATTTGTCCTCTGCCGCGTTGTTGGCGGCTTTTTTGCTTTTTGCGCCGTTTTGTCTGTTTTCGGAAGTACTCATTTTTTCTTCACTTTCTTTTATCATTTATCATTGATATTTCGGCATTGGTCTGTCGCCTTCAAATGCCGTTCTGATCGGATTTTATTTTTCATTAATTATTTTCGCCGCCATAAACAGTAATTATTTCAGGTAATTTTTTCATTTTCTCACTATAAAAAAGATAAAAAAGCCCGGAAAAAGCAGAAATACATACTGACGGTATAAAAAGAAAAATCAAATCAGTATGAGCAGTGTGTTTACTCCGATACATATTTCTGCTATAATAATTATACCCGACAGAGAGGAGGATAACAAATGGAAACCAAACTTGCAGATAATATACGTGCTTTACGAAAGCAAAGATCACTTACACAGGAGCAGCTCGCAGAGGTGCTCGGCGTGACGGTTGGCGCAGTTTACAAATGGGAAGCCAAACTTTCGCAGCCCGAGCTTACCATGATAATGACAATGGCGGATTTCTTTGATACATCGGTGGACGTGCTGCTCGGTTAATGAGATGAAGAACAACCGCTTGCAGGCTACCGTAGAAAGACTTAAAAAATACTACCACGACAAAGACCGTGAAGGACTCAGAGAGGCGGAAAAAGCACTGAAAAAATATCCGAACGCATTTGATGTCGTTTACAGCAGCGCAACCCTATATCGGTTGTTCGGAATGGAAAGCAGGGAAAAGACGCTTTTGCGCCGCTCTTTGGAACTGTTGGAATATGCTCAGCTCCTGCTTCCGCAGAACACCGATCCGGAAATAAGCGAGCTTGCCATATATGGTAGCATGGCGGCAGGATACCTTGCTCTGGGTGAGGCAGACAAGGCGGTGGAGCTGTGGCAAAAACACAATTCGTGCGGTATTTATAATGACCTGATCGGGTTTACACTTGCCTCGGATTGCGACCGTCCCGACGAAGCTTTGCCGTTTCTTTCGGAAGCACTGTTACAAATTGCCGGTTCTCTTGTTCATACTGTGATGGGATATGTCAACGTGTTCTTTAAGCAAAATGATTACGCTTCCGCACAGGCGATTCTGCTTTTGGGAATCAGTGTGTTTTCCGATCTGAAGGACGGAGATAAACCGGGCGCATTTGACAAAGTAAACGTCATATTGCTTGTATGCCTTGCGTATGCGCAGATAAAAACAGGCAACGGCGACCATGCCCGACGTAATCTGTCGTGTGCGCATGAGCTTGCAAAACGATTTGACGCTTTGCCTGACTATGATCCGGAAACGGTCAGATTTGTCTCGCTCGATAAGCGTGCCGGCATTTATGATGATCTTGGCTCAACTGCTATTGCGAGCATACAGAATGTGCTTGATTCCATCGGTGATGACGCGCTGTCAGCCGTATGGAAGGAGATAAACGGATATGAAGAAAAATAAGCCCTTGAAAAAGCAGCTTACAGATCAGTTTTACCGACATAATATTCCCGTATTTTGTATTGCGATTCTCAGTGCTTTACTTTCCGGTACGCTCAACCTAATACTTTCCTGGATAATGCAACAGCTTATCGACGCAGCCTCCGGCGTTCCGGAAGCATTACCGATCGGAACATTGGCGGCAATCAGCGGTGCCTTTGCGCTTTTGGGAATTGCTGTTTTTATGCTGGACTACGTTTCGCAACCACGTTTCATTGAGCGGGCTATGCGGCAGTATAAAAATTTTGCTTTTCAAAAGCTCACCGAAAAAAACATATCTTCCTTTCGGGATGAAAGTACCGCAACCTATCTTTCGGCATTGACCAACGATGCCGGTAGCATCGAAGCAGATTATCTTGAAAAAAAGCTCTCGCTTATCACAAAAAGCGTAACATTTTTCGGTGCCCTTGCCATGATGCTCTGGTACTCGCCGCTTATGACCGTCATTGCCGCCTGCGTTACGGTTCTTCCTCTCATTGCATCACTGTTGACGGGAAGCAGACTGCAGTCGGCGGAAAAACGTGTTTCAGACCGGAACAGGGACTTTACCGCCGCTTTGCACGATTGCCTCAGCGGATTTGCCGTCGTCAAGAGCTTTAAGGCAGAAAAGGAGATCTTCGGACTTTTTGCCGAAAGCAACCGCGCGTTGGAAGGGGAAAAATTCAGCAAACGGCGTATTAAAACGCTTGTCGGCATGATCGGTGCCGTGGCAGGCATACTTGCGCAGCTCGGTGTTTTTCTCGTCGGTACATATCTCGCATTGTCCGGCTATGGGATCACGCCTGGTGTTGTGATCGTTTTCGTTAACCTGATGAATTTTCTGATCCAACCGGTCGCAGAGCTGCCGGGACTTTTGGCAGAACGCAGGGCGGCTCTCGGCCTTATCGGAAAGCTGGCAGATGCACTTGAAAGGAATACCGCAGCCTGCGGCGGCGCGGAGATTTCATCACTTGAGCATGATATCCGCCTTGAAAAGGTATCCTTCAGCTATGACAGCGGTTTCCGCCATTGCGGAAACCGCTGTGTAAACCGCAGCGAAAAAGAGGTGTTGCATGATATTTCGGCAGTTTTTGAGGCGGGAAAAGCCTACGCCATTGTGGGAGGCAGCGGCAGCGGAAAATCCACTCTGCTCAATCTTCTGATGGCGGGCAGCACGAAATATACCGGAAATATTTTTTTCGACGGAACCGAACTGCGCGGTATTGCAACGGAATCACTTTATGAGCTGATTTCCGTCATCCAACAGAATGTGTTTTTATTCAATGCATCCATAAGGGATAATGTTGCCATGTTCCGCAGCTTTCCCGAGCAGGAGCTTGATGCGGCAATACGCCGCGCCCATCTGAGTGAGCTAATCGTGGAGCGCGGAGAAGATTATCTTTGCGGCGAGGGCGGCAACGGACTATCCGGCGGCGAAAAGCAACGTATATCCATCGCTCGAAGCCTGCTAAAAAGATCCTCCGTCCTTTTGGCTGACGAGGTGACCGCGGCGCTTGACGCACAGACCTCATATCAGGTCACAAGCGACATCCTGGATCTGCACGGCATGACTCGTATAATAGTTACGCATACGCTGGAAGAATCCCTGCTTCGCCGCTATGACGGTATATTTGTTCTTAAGGACGGACTCATCGACGAAGCGGGCAGCTTTGACGAACTCATGAGCAAAAAAGGCTATTTCTACGCATTGTTTACTATGGCACAGTAAAAGATACAATCGCAATCAACATAAAAAGGTGGTGTTAAAAAACTCGTTTTGAGTTTTTTAACACCACCTTGCTTTAAATGTAAAAGCTAATACAAAGCTTAAAGTACGATATTTAAGATTGATTTCCCGAAAGCACGAGCTTTACCGCATTGTGAAGGTTCCTGATTTTCAGATTCGGAGTTTTCGATGAAAGCACCTCCATCTCGCCGTCGACCGACCATTTTTCGGCACTTGAATAAAGCATTCTGATCTCTTTTGTACTGAAAAGATTTATTCCCGGGCAATCATAATTGTGCGAATTGATGCCGCGCAGGATCTCCGCAAGCTCGATCGGATTTTCGGGATTCTTTATAAGCATGACCTCGAATTTGCCGTCATTAAGATCGACCAGCTGCTTGTTTATTTTAAATATTCCTCCAAACGAGGTGGAGTTGCAGATAGCTGCGAAAATATAGTCCCCTTCATATATCCTGCCGTCGGCACAGAGCTTTATATGCTCAGGATGCAACGTCGGAACCTCCTTTATGCCTTCGAGAACATACGCAAGATATCCGAGCGTGTTTTTAAGATCTCTTTCAACGCTGTATGAAGCCTTTGTAAAAGCTCCGCAGGACGCAACATATGTGAAAATACGGTTTCCGAACATTCCGATGTCAATATTCTGCGGCGTACCCTTGACTATACTTTCCGCGGCACGCACGGGATTCAGAGGAAGCTTCAGGCTTGAAGCAAAATCGTTGGTGCTTCCGGTTGGAATATACCCTATCGGAGTGTCAAGCCCGAGAACGACGACCGCACTGACAACCTCATTGTAGGTCCCGTCGCCGCCGATACATACTATAAGCCCGCGCCCTTTGCCGAATTTTCTGACTATATCGTTTCCGCGCATATTTGGAGATGTCAGCTGAACGGTACATTCGTATCCCGCAAGGCAGAATACATCAAGAATTCCCGCAAGATATTTCGCACCGAACTTTTTCCCTGCAACGGCATTGAGTATGATAAGTGCATTTTTGCGGTTTGTTATTGTATTTGCCGCACCATTTTGCTTTTTTGTATTCATATGACCTTCTGCCATCCGGACGCGTACTGTCCGCATATGTGCAGCCTTCAGTGCGTTTTCGGCTTTGAACGCCGCCTGTCCCTTGTTTTTATTAATTGTCATATTGATGATTCCCCCGAAATTGCTTTCGATTGTTTCAGAAATTGTTTTTTGATTTGCAATATTTCAGTCCTTATTTTCGGATGATGAGTCCTCTTCGGCTGATCCTGTGTCGGTCAGGCTTCCGAAAATTGTCGGACTTAATGTGTAAACATACGGCGAGTCGGCAAGCTTTGCGTATATGAGCCTGCTTTCCGCACGACCGCCAAGCTCAAGCACGATCGTCTTTTCAAGCTCGGTTTCGATCTTCTGTCCCGTTGATTCGTCGCTTGACGAAATACTTTCCCTGTATTTTATCGTTACGGTCTGCGCGGTATCGGACATAAGACCGTACTCCGCATATTTCGAGGCGTCATAGGTTATGAAATCAACAAATTTCATATTGAGCAGCATTTCGGTGATCCTGCCCGAGATTTCCTCTTCGGGAAGAATTTCCTCGCCGCCGTTGATCGAAACATACCAATCTCCGCCATCACCTGCCGAGGCACGGTAGCTGTAAACAAAAGTGCTTTCTCCGGCTTTGAGTGTGACCGTATCCGCTTTTCCCTCGGAAATTTGGGGCAGGGTATCGTGCAGAAGCATATCGTCCGGCGTAAGCTCAAAGCATTCCGGTACCGAGGCGTCGACCATATATATTGTGTCCGGAGAGCTGTCGACGGAAAGATAATACATACCGTTGAAGGCGTTTAGTGAGCCTATCTTAAATTCCGTTGTATCGGCTCCCTCTGTAAAGCGTACCGATACGGTCGGATCGTCAAGCCCGTACTTTTTCGCAGATTCTCCTGCGGATAGCTCAAGCTTTATTCCTGAGTCAAGCGATTCAAAAGCACTTGCCATCAAAGCAAAATATTTGTTGTCGAGCTTAAGGGTGCTGTTTTCCGTCCAAAGCCACATCGTATTATTGTCATTAAGCACAAAATCATATCTGTTACCGTCATATGTATAGCTTATTCCCGTAAGAGCGCCCGGCTCAATACGGCTGACAGGATACAATTCCGTACCGGTTCCCGAGCCTGTCTCCTCATTTTCACGTTCGTAACTTTTTGAAACCGATCTGACGATTGCGTACACTGCGATAAGAACTGTCAGAAGTACGCAAAGCATCGCAAGCCCTTTGTATTTTTTCGGGATTTTCAAGTTCTTTGCTTCCACGGCAACGTCAAAACGACTGCCGGGGATTTTCCTTTCGTTCAGAAAAACTTTTTAATTAATGTACCGTTCGGCTGAAGCCATTATCTTTTGCGACGCTTCATCCATATAACGAGCCCCGGAACAAATATCGCAAGAGGTATTACTGCGATAAACATAACGCTCCAGAAGCGTGCATTTGCCGCGGTTACAACAAGTGTCGGTGCATCTACCGAAACGCCGTTTATTTCCTTTAGAGTGGATTGATGAGTTCCTGCCATCCATGCCAGCGAGAAAAGCGTATAGAGGTAGTTTCCGTCCGAAACAGAGGATGAAAAGCTGTCGGTGAGCATATCAGCCGACGAGAACCAGATGAGCTTGGCGGTTCCCGCTGCCGTCTCCTCGGTAAGCTGAAGTCCGAGAATATACGATCCCGCCGCACTGTCATCCTTGCCGTCCGCTTTTATGAATGCGGAACCGGAGGTTGTAAACAGGCTTTCCGCTTTCACTGTGTCCCTTTTCGAATCAAGCAGCTTTATCGCGTGCGCAGAGGGAATGATAACGCGGTAATTGCTCTGAACAAGCATGGAGGTTATCGTGTTGTCGGAACTGATTTCCGGGTAAATGTAATATTGGATATTCTGATAATAATTGTTTGAATTGCCCTCGTTTACCATTCCCTCGATCGCTCCGGCACCGTAGTATTCCATGACCTTCATGAGGTTTGTCATACCCGTGTCGTCATAATCGGTCGCAAGGAAAAGATGTCCGCCGGATCTGAGATAAGCGATCAGCTTTTCGGCTTCATCGGACGAAATATCACGGAGCGGATTGACTATCGCTATACACGCCGCATCGGAAGGAATATCCGATGAGCCGATCGCGGTATCAAGCACTTCGTATGCGATATTGTAGCTTGTCATGGCATTGAGAAAATATTCTGAAAAGCCCTGCTCGCCATGTCCGGAAAGAATATAGACCTTCGGAATGGATTCAGCCGTAACATATTCAATGGCATTTGTTATCATGCTCTCGCCGTCAAAATATTCGGTATACGAAAGTCCCTGATATGCAAGTAAATACATTGTATATGTGTCGGTTCTGTCAAATCTTCCGACATTTTCATTGTAGCAGTAGTAAAGCTCATTGTTGTCTATTACCTTGTAGCGCTTCTGACTTTCAACTATAATGCTCTGATCGCTCAGACCGGACGCGGAGTATTTGTCAAGAAAGGTCGGCTCCTTGATCGGGTCAACATATTTGAGCTTTACCTTTGAATTCAGCCCGGGATAGCGCTCGGTAAAGGTCTTAAGCTCGGTGTCCGCGTCGCCGTTCTGCGCAATAAAGTATATGGTTACATCTTCTTTAAGATTCTTTATGAATTTTTCGCTTGTTTCGGACAACGTGAACATATTCGAAACGCTTGTATCAAGTACCGTAAAACGCGACGGAAGTGCATTTACGATAAGATTTATAACGATCAGGACGGCAAGAAGAATTACCGTAATGACTGTTGAATATGAGCCTGCTTTGGTTCTGCGGCTGTTCGGCGCAAAAGCTTTTTCGGAAAGATTTTCTTTGTTTTCCGAATTTATGTTATTGTTCATTGCTACGCTCCTCCTTAGCTCCAACGCTTTTTCTCGAACGACTGAACCGTGAGAAATACAAAAAATACAGTTATCGAGAGATAATAGATTACTGCGCGCAGATCAAATATTCCGTAAATGAAATTGTTGAATCTGTCAAATACCGCAAGTGACGATAGGATCCTGGGAATAAGTCCCTCAAAAAGAGTACGTTTGAAATAGTAAAACAGAGACATCGGAACCATCAATACGAATGCCGCTATTGTGGAAACAAGATAATTGCGCGTATAAAGGTAGAGAAGAAAAGCCAACGCAACGATCACAAGCAGCAAGCCTATAAACGAGGCGATCGCGCTTGACGGTATCAGCGCCGCAAATATGTTCATCATATACATCAAAAGCATCACCGCAAAGCTTATAACAGCCGCGATAAGCTGGCTTTCCGTCAGCGATGAAATAAACATGGAGATTGAGAGCAGAGCCGCGCCGAGCAGGAAAAATCCGAGCAGAGCCGCAAAGCATGAGGAATAATTAATTATTCCGAAGGCACTGAGGATAAAAGGATAAATAACCATTACGATTATCGAGAGAAGAAATATACCGAGCAGTGCGAAATATTTTGCGAGCACAATACCCGATGTTTTTATCGGAAGCGCATAGAGCAGTTGGTCTGTCTTGTTATGTTTGTCCTCCGATACCGAGCGCATGGCGAGTATCGGAATAATAACAAGAAGTATCATGGAGACGTTGCTGAGCGTGTATTCAAACATCGCCGACTGACCGTACAGATTTACGACCGTCGCAAATATTCCCGCAAAGCAGAGCAGGAGAGCCGTGAAGATGCAGCCTGTCATGTTGCAGAAATAGCCTTTGAATTCTCTTTTCAGTATTGCAAGCATTATTTACACCTCCCTGATTTATGAAAATAACGGCTTGTAGTCGTCTTTGTCATTCTTGTCATTGCTATCATCGTTATCATCATTATTGCTGATATTATCGTCCTCATGACCTTTGCTGTCACTGTTATCTTCATTACCGCGCGATAAGGAATTATCTCCGACGGAGCCCTGCCCATCATCCGAATCGGCGGGATCATCGGCAGTGAGCGCAAGAAATATACTTTCAAGCGTTACCTTTTCAAGCTCAAGCCCCGTTATCAGAAGTCTTGCATCGGCAAGACGGAAGAATATATCGTCGCGGGGATCGGCTCCCTTTGCTATCCGAAGCGTAAGATCCGTGATACCGTTGTCAGCGGTGTCGCCGGCGGAGATACCGATTATACCGTCCGTTCCTTCAAGTGCCGCCAAGGCTTTTTCCTTTGCACCTCTTACAGACAGCTTAAGATTATCCGAGCTGTCGACGGTTGCCTTGAGATTTTCAATAGTATCATCGGCAACCAGCCTTCCATGCGAAATGATCATGACATGATCGCATATCTCCGCGATCTCCGCAAGTATATGGCTGCTGAGTATCACGGTCTTGGTCTCGCCGAGCTTCTTTATAAGAGATCGTATTTCGATTATCTGGAGCGGATCAAGTCCGACGGTCGGCTCGTCAAGTATTATAATATCGGGGTTTCCCACCATCGCCTGCGCAATTCCGACTCTCTGGCGATAGCCCTTTGAAAGGTTTCTTATCAGTCTGCCGCTTACCTCCATAAGTCCGGTAAGCTCCATCACCTCGCGGATCCGACGCGATATCTTTTCGTAATCAACTCTTTTGGCTTCCGCAACAAAGGTCAGAAATTCCTTCGGAGTCATATCGCCGTAAAGCGGCGGGATCTCCGGAAGATATCCTATACATTTTTTTGCTTCGATAGGATCCTCGTAAATGTCATGACCGTTTATTAGTACGGTACCCGATGTCGCGGCAAGCGTGCCGGTGATAATATTCATGGTCGTGGATTTTCCCGCTCCGTTCGGTCCGAGAAAGCCGTATATTTTCCCCGGCTCTATCGAAAAGCTGAGCTCCTTTACGGCAACACGGTCGCCGTATTTCTTCGTGATGTTTTTGACTTCAATCAAATCTTCCGCCTCCGTCCCTGATTTGCCGTGCGGATATAGCAGGAATACTGTATTCTGATATCCGCAGGCATAACGCATATATAATATATAACATAGCAGAATACTGTGTCGCGGCTATGACGTTATTTTGACGTTTTTATGATTATTTGATATAATAACTGTCAAAATAATATTTATATAAATTTATATAAAAATATTGTTTTTACACATGGGATAGGCGTTGACAAGAGATAATTGCTATGATATAATTACTATGATTAATAGAAACAGTTCATGGGGTTTTGTGGATAACACACAAATCCTGCACCTGTCCGCACCGATCTGCAGTCGACTGTAAACAGCACCGCAAGACGATATTTTTATATATCCGCTGATTGTAAAACGGCATTATCCGGTATATAATATTATATATATATGCGACGATATTCACAGCGCGCATTGACCGTGTCCGAATGCTCAGATTTCCCGAAGGAGATTTCCAGATGAAAGATAAAGAAAAGATAAACGGCTTTCCGTCTGACGGAAGCAGTGAAAATAGTAAAGGCACCGACAGTGGCAATTCAAAAATGCCGGACAGCCTCGCTCCGTATCTTTTTCATCAGGGAACAAATTTCTGTGCCTGGAGATATCTCGGTGTTCATAAGCTTGCGGAAAGCGGAAAATATGTGTTCAGAGTCTGGGCGCCGAATGCCGAGCGTGTGTACCTTACGGGAGAATTCAACGGCTGGGGGAAGGACCTTCAGATGGAAAGGGTCACCCCGGGCGGAGTGTGGGAGATAACAGCCGACGGAAAGACCGTACGTGACGGTCAGATCTATAAATATCTGATAATAAACGGCGGACGTGAAATATATAAAGCGGATCCGTATGCCTTTTTTGCCGAGAAGCCGCCCGCAACCGGTTCGGTCGTGTATGATATAAACACAGTAACACATTATAATTGGCGCGACGGCGGATGGATGGCATACAGAAAACGGACTTTTGAAAATGCGGAGGGACCGGCTCACGCATATCCGCTGAATATCTATGAAATGCATGCCTTGTCCTGGAAACACGGCGACGACGGAAAGCCGCTCGGCTGGAAAAAGCTTGCCGCCGAGCTTGCACCGTACGTAAAGCAGATGGGATATACGCATATCGAGCTTATGCCCATAATGGAATTTCCGTTTGACGGTTCGTGGGGCTATCAGGTTACGGGCTACTACGCACCGACCTCAAGGCTCGGCTCACCGGAGGAATTCTGCGACTTTATAAACGAGCTGCACAGCGCCGGTGTCGGCGTTATACTTGACTGGGTCCCGGCGCATTTCCCGAAGGACGCGCACGGACTGTATGAATTTGACGGTCAGCCGCTTTATGAATATCAGGGAGCCGACCGTATGGAGCATAAAGGCTGGGGAACACGCCGGTTCGACGTCGGCAGAGAAGAGGTACAGAGCTTTCTTATCTCAAACGCCGCATATTGGGCGGAGCTTTTCCATATCGACGGTCTCAGGGTCGATGCCGTTGCTTCGATGCTTTACCTCGATTATGATAAAATGCCCGGAGAATGGGTGCCGAATATATACGGGGACAACAGATGCCTTGAAGCAATTGCGTTTTTCAAAAAGCTGAATGCGCATATGTCCACCGTTTTTCCCGACGTATTGATGATAGCTGAGGAATCGACCGCATTCGGTCACGTTACCGGTTCGGTCGGCGACGGACTCGGATTCACCTATAAGTGGAATATGGGTTGGATGAATGATGTTCTGTTCTATGCCGAAAAGGATCCGATATTCAGAAAATATCATCACGAAAAGCTGACGTTTTCAATGACGTACGCCTTTGCGGAGAGCTATATACTCCCCATCTCACATGACGAGGTGGTACACGGAAAGAAATCTTTTATAGATAAAATGCCCGGCGATTATTGGAGAAAATTTGCCGGCGACCGTGCATTTGCCGCATTCATGATCGCCCATCCGGGTAAAAAGCTGAATTTTATGGGTAATGAGATAGGTCAGTTCCGCGAGTGGGACTTTGCGGGACAGACGGAGTGGTTTTTGCTTGATTACGAAATGCACGCAAAGCTACAGTTCTATTACGCCACACTCAATCATCTTTACCTTGAAACGCCCGCACTCTGGCAGATAGATGGCTCGTGGGACGGCTTTGAATGGATAGATGCGGACAACAGGGAACAGAGTATATACTCATTCCTGCGCCGGGATTTTGAAGGCAATGAAATACTTGTGCTTTGCAATTTTACCCCGGCGACCTATAAAAACTATCGCGTCGGCGTAAAAACCTACGGGGAATACTACGAAATATTCAATTCGGACGACAAACGCTTCGGCGGCAGCGGGGTGCTTAACGAAAATGCATGCCTTTGCTCTGATATTCCCTGGAACGGCAGGGATTATTCAATCGAGATCACCGTACCGCCGCTTGCCGCGACCGTTTTCGGGATAATTCCCAAGGCATTGCCGAAAAAGCTTTCGGGCAGGACCGCTGCGATTGAAGAAAACGCGCAAAGAGTAAAACGATAAAACATTTTTATAAAATCAAAGCTCGGAATTAATAAAGGTTCCGACAGATTACGGAGGAAGCTATGTTCAGAAAAAAGGAATGCGTTGCAATGCTCCTTGCCGGCGGACAGGGAAGCAGACTTTATGCCCTTACCAAAAAGACCGCCAAGCCCGCCGTACCGTTCGGCGGGAAATATCGCATAATTGACTTTACCCTTTCAAACTGTATCAATTCCGGTATTGACACCGTCGGTGTGCTCACGCAATACCAGCCCCTCGTTTTGAATGAATATATCGGAAACGGTCTGCCCTGGGATCTTGACAGAAACCTCGGCGGCGTTAAAATACTTCCTCCTTATCAGGGAAACAAGACCTCCGATTGGTACCGCGGCACGGCAAATGCAATATATCAGAATATGCAGTTCATAGACAGATACGATGCAGAATATGTGCTTGTTCTGTCCGGAGACCATATCTATAAGATGGACTATTCGAAAATGCTTGAATGGCATAAGCTGAAGGGCGCGGATTGCACAATAGCCGTAATCGATGTCCCGCTTTCCGAGGCAAGCAGATTCGGGATCATGAGCACAAACGAGGATGGCTCAATATATAAGTTCACCGAAAAGCCCCAAAAGCCCGAAAGCACAAAGGCATCAATGGGAATCTATATTTTCAACAAAAAGAAACTGTTTGAATATCTCATAGCCGATGAAGCCGATCCGGATTCATCGAACGACTTCGGAAAAAATATCATTCCTACAATGCTTGCCGCAGGAGAAAAGCTTTTCGCATATCCTTTCAAGGGCTATTGGAAGGACGTCGGTACTATCCAAAGTCTTTGGGAAGCCAATATGGACCTGCTCGGAAAAAATCCGAAGCTTTCGCTGTTTGATGAAAGCTGGAGGATCTTTTCAAGGCATATAGCATACGCCCCTCAGTACATAAGCGGTACTGCGAGAGTATATAATTCTTCCATAACCGAAGGCTGTGAGATATACGGCACGGTCAGAAACTGCGTGCTCGGCACGGGTGTTAAGGTAATGGAGGGCGCCGCTGTGTGTGATTCCGTTATAATGAGCGATGTTGTTATAGAACCGGGGGCTCAGGTCAATTATTCGATAGTTGACAGCGGCGTAACCGTCGGAAAAAACGCAACCGTCGGCGAGGTGCGTAATGTCGCAAGAGAGATCACGGTTATAGGCGCGGGAATAAATATAGCCGAGGGACAGACCGTTAAAGAAGGCGAGATGCTTTCGGACTGACCCGGCGGTTTTCCGCGATATCGGACATTCAGAAGCTTAACAGGGATCCCTGTGCGGAGCTTTTCGTGCGGGATCTGTTCCGGAAAAATATTTGCGTGAAAAAATAGTGCGTCGTAGCTCGGACGCCCTAAATTCAGATTTTTCACGCCTCTGCCCGCAGAACAGGCGGACAGACGGGAAAGGAATTTTAATTGATTATGACCGCAGCAGGATTGATTTTCTCAAATATACATGATAAAAATATGGCTGAACTGACCTGCCGCCGCACAATGGCGAGCATACCGTTCGGCTGCAGATACAGACTTATAGATTTTGCTCTTTCAAATATGGTGAATTCCGATATATCCAAGATAGGTATCGTCACTCACTATAATTATCAGTCTCTCCTCGACCATATAGGCACCGGTAAGGACTGGGACCTCGCCCGCCGCTCTGGAGGTATAAAGATATTGCCGCCGTTTATTACCGCATATGAGAACGCCGCATCGGCAAAGCTCTATACAACGCGACTTGAAGCCCTTCTCGGCGTAATGAATTTTATAAACCGCTGCAACGAGGATTATATCGTGCTTTCGGATTGCGACGTGATATGTAATATAAACATAAGCGACGTAATAAAATACCACGAAAAACACGGCGCGGATATAACAATAGTTACCAAGCGCATAAACGCATCGGAATATAACCTTGCAAGCGATATAATGATCGCCGGAAATGATGCAGAGGACGGAAAGAACGGCAGGATAACATCTTTTACGGAATATAATAGTTCCGTAAAGGGAGTTATCAATATCAGCACGAATATAATGGTGATCAACCGCCCGTATCTCCAAAGCATACTTTACGAGGCAGAAGCCAAGGGATACCACAGCTTCCATCGCGATATAATCGCCGCAAAGCTTGATCATGCAAATTTCCGCACATACGAGTACGACGGCTGCTACGCACTTATCCGCTCGCTCAACGACTATTTTGCCTGCTCAATGAATCTCCTTGACGGTGACATGAGAGAGGGACTTTTCGGAATACCCGAAAGACCGATATACACAAAGGTGCGCAACTCTCCTCCAACCGTTTACGAGGAAGGCGCGGACGTCAGAAACTCGCTTATAGCCGACGGCTGCATAATTGAAGGCGAGGTTGAAAATTCAATAATTTTCCGCGGTGTCAGGGTCGGAAAGGGAAGCAAGGTACGGAATTCAATACTTTTCCAGGATTGCTATGTCGGTTCGGATGTGTTGCTGAATTGCGTGCTTGCGGATAAAAACGTAGTGATAAAGGACGGAAGAATGTTGTCGGGACATGAGACCATGCCGTTCTTTGTCAAGAAAAACAGCAACGTGTAATTTTGTTTAATGTTGTACGCAAGATCAGAAATTCGGAGGCGGGGATAATATGGCAGTTACAGGTAAGATTAAGATAAAGAAAATTCTTTTTGTCGGCGCGGAGGCAATGCCCTTTGCAGCGACCGGAGGGCTCGGAGATGTGCTGGGATCGCTTCCGGCTGCACTCAAAGCCGAATACGGTGAACGCGCGGATATCAGAGTGGTTATGCCGCTTTACAGCATGGTAAGCAATTCTTGGCGCGAAAAAATGACCGATGTCGCGATCTTTGACGTTCCTCTTGCGTGGAGACGGCAGTATTGCGGAATAAAGCAGCTTGAAAAGGACGGCGTGATCTTTTATTTCATAGATAATGAGTATTATTTCAAGCGTGATAAGCTTTACGGAAGCTACGATGACGGAGAAAGATTTGCCTACTTCTGTATGGCGGTCATGGAAATGCTGCCGAAAATTGATTTTTACCCGGAGGTCCTCCACGCTCATGATTGGCAGGCGGCACTGTCTGTTGTGTATCTGAATATGAAATACCGTCAGATAAGGGGCTACGAAAATATCCGGACTGTGTTTACTATCCATAATATCGAGTATCAGGGAAAATACGACTTTTCTATTCTCGGAGACGTGTTCTCTCTCGGAGAGGACGCACACTCGCTTATGGAATACGACGGATGTATCAATCTTATGAAAGCCGCGATCGAATGTGCGGATATCGTCAGCACGGTAAGCCCGAGATACGCCGAGGAAATAAGGACCCCGGAATATGCACACGGACTTGACAGCGTCCTTAACCGTAACTCATTTAAGCTCCGCGGAATACTTAACGGAATAGATTACGCATACTATAATCCGTCTGAGGATCCCGTGCTTGCGGAAAAATACGACGCGACGCATCAGAAGGGAAAATATGCCGATAAAAAGCTGCTTCAGAATGACCTCGGACTGCCCGAAGACCCGGATATCCCTGTCATGGCAATTATTTCACGTCTTGCCGCTCATAAGGGTATTGACCTTGTGACGCAAATCGTGTATAATTTTATAAACGACAATAAGGTTCAGCTGATAGTCCTCGGTACGGGTGAAGAACGCTACGAAAGCTTTTTCAAAAACCTTGAAAACGCATTTCCGGGGAAGGTAAGAGCGCTTATACGCTACGACAGAGATCTTTCGAGAAGAATATACGCGGCGGCGGATATTTTCATAATGCCGTCAAAAAGCGAGCCCTGCGGGCTTTCGCAGATGATCGCATCAAGATACGGTGCAATACCAGTTGTCAGAGAAACAGGCGGACTTTACGATTCCATCAAGGGCTATTGGGAATGCGACGGAAAGATCATGGGCAACGGCTTTACATTCGCAAACTATTCGTCATATGAACTGCTTGACCGCATGAATGCGGCGGTAGGACTGTGGCACGATGCCAAAAAGCGCCGCGCGCTTGTTAAAAAGATCATGAATACCGACTTTTCATGGCGTGCTTCGGCAAAATCATATATCGGAATGTACGCGGAACTCTGCAAAAAATAAAATGACCGCCGAGGGGCTGTCTGACCCGCAAACGAAATCTATACCCGAAAGGAACCATGTAACCGATAAAAAGAAAGGTTAATATTTACGGAAAATATGAAAAGAAACAAAGAATACAGCGAATATGAAATAAAAACCGGACTTGAAAACAAGCTTTCGCGCAGCTTCGGCTGCACCCCCGAGGAGGCGACAAAGGAGCAGATGTATAAAGCCGCCGCAATGACGGTGAAGGAGCTGCTTGCAGAGGAGCGAGGAGATTTCAAGCAAAAGGTCAATAAAGCAGGCGCCAAGCGCGTCTACTATATGTGCATCGAATTTCTGCTCGGCAGATCGCTTAAAACAAACCTCTGCAATCTCGGACTTGAAAAAGCATACCGCAATGTCCTGAAGAAATTCGGCTTTGACCTTGACGAGCTTTATGAATGCGAACCCGACGCAGGACTCGGAAACGGAGGACTCGGACGCCTCGGCGCCTGCTTTCTTGACTCGCTTTCATCTCTCGGATACCCGGCTACGGGCTTTTCCATCTGCTACGAATACGGTCTTTTCAAGCAGAAGATAATCGACGGCTTGCAGGTCGAGCTGCCGGATGTATGGCTCCCCGGCGGCGAGGTGTGGCTGATACCGAGAACAGACAGAGCATATACCGTCAGATTCGGCGGAAATGTAAAGGAAGAATGGCACGACGGCAGACTTGATATCGCATACGAAAACTGCGAAGTGGTCGAAGCCGTTCCGTACGATATGATGATATCCGGCTCGGATACCGAAGCCGTAAGCCAATTAAGACTTTGGCGCGCTAAAAGCGTTCAGGACTTTAATATGGGACTCTTTACTCAGGGGCAATATACTCAGGCGCTTGAGCAGAGCAATAACGCCGAGATAATTTCAAAGGTGCTTTACCCATCAGACAATCACACAGAAGGTAAGCTTCTGCGCCTTACACAGCAGTATTTTCTTGTTTCGGCTTCCTGCCAGAGCATAATCCGCGATCACCTCGCGGTTTACGGCACACTGGATAATTTTGCAGATAAAGTGGCTATTCATATCAACGACACTCACCCCGCAATGTGTATCCCCGAGCTTATGAGAATTTTTATCGACGACTATCATTTCGATTGGGATAAGGCATGGGATATTGTCGTGCGCACGGTTTCCTATACAAACCATACCGTCCTTCCCGAGGCACTTGAAACGTGGGGCGAGGATATCTTCCGTTTCAGACTTCCGAGAATATACGCAATAATCAAAGAGATCAACGAACGTTTCTGCCGCGCAGCATGGGACAGATTCCCCGGCAACTGGGCAAGGATCTCAAAGATGAGCATTGTCGGCTACGGTCAGGTCAGAATGGCAAATCTTTCCGTTGTCGGTTCGCACAGCATAAATGGCGTTTCAAAACTTCATTCTCAGATCCTTAAGCAGGATACCTTCCTTGATTTTTACAGAATGTATCCCGACCGCTTTACAAATGTTACAAACGGTATAGCTCACCGCCGTTGGCTCTGCTATTCAAACCCTCGCCTTGCCGCGTTGCTTGATGACTGCATCGGAACGGGATATCGCAAGAATTCCGCAGAGCTTGCCGAATTTATGAAATTTGCCGATGACCCGGATATACTCACCGAGCTTCGCGCGATCAAGCATAAGAACAAGGTGGATTTCGCAAATCATCTTCATGCAAAAACAGGCGAGGTTCTCAATACCCACTCGCTCTTCGACGTTCAGATAAAACGCCTGCATGAATATAAACGCCAGCTTCTTAATGCGCTCAATATTATAGGACTTTATCTTGATCTCAAGGATAATCCGAATATGGATTTTCAGCCGCAGACCTTTATCTTTGGCGCAAAGGCGGCACCGGGATATCATATGGCTAAAGAGATAATCAAGCTTATTTACTTTATCGACAAGGAGATTGAGGGCGACCCCCAAGTCAGAGAAAAGCTTAAGGTCGTTTTCCTTGAAGATTATAACGTAAGTGCGGCTGAAGCACTTATTCCGGCGGCTGAAATAAGCGAGCAGATTTCTCTTGCGGGTAAGGAAGCAAGCGGAACCGGATGTATGAAGCTCATGATAAACGGAGCCATGACCCTCGGTACACTTGATGGCGCAAATGTTGAAATGCTTGAAGCCACCGGCCCCGACAATATGTATATATTCGGACTTTCCCGCGATGAGGTCAATGACCTTTGGGAAAAGGGCTATAACTCAATGAATTACTATTCACAGAATGACCGCATAAGACGTATAATCGACGCACTGAATAAAGGCTTCGGCGGCGAATCCTTTGCTGAGATATCCACATATCTTATCGCGGCGCACGGCATAGCGGATCCCTATATGTGTCTTGCGGATTTCGAATCATATCATATGATCCGCGAGCGCGCAGTCAGGGATTACAGCGACAAAATGCGCTGGAACCGTATGTCGCTTGTCAATATTTCCAAAGCGGGTTATTTCTCCGCCGACAGGAGCATCAGGGAATATGCGGATAATATATGGCATATATCGCCCGTGAAGTAATCCGTAAAAATAACCGAAAGCATATAAAATGTTACCGAAATACTATGAAGAAATATGCGCCGGCCTAAAGCCGACGCTCAGAAAAAGATCCGCCGTTTTCGGAGATGCCTCGTCTGTCGGGGCATTTCCGAACGGCGATACCGTTGAGATAATAACAGAGATACCGCGCCGTCTCGGAGCGGCATCGGCAGAGCTCAGAATAAACCGTGACGGGGAGGCTACATACAACGTCCCGTTTATGTTCTGCGCTTTGGAAAACGGATGCGACGTATGGAAAATCGAGCTTGATACCGCCTTGCTGTGTAAAAACAGCGAGGACGGTTTATTTTACTTTGACGCGGTCTATAAATTCGGCGACGGAAGGTCGTTTTGCACCGACAGCGAGGATAACGTGGATTTTTCAATGTCGGAGGACATCTACGGCGGTACAAACAGGAAATTCTGTATGATGGTTTACAGATCGGATTTTTCGACGCCTGTCGACTTCGGCGGAGGAGTTATGTACCATATCTTTGTCGACAGATTCTTCCGCGGAAAAGGACATACACACTATGACGAACGCTCGGTGCTTGAGCACGATTGGGAAAACGGCATACCGCAATTTGCCGAGAAGCCCGGAGAACATCTTGAAAACAATGTGTTTTTCGGCGGAAACCTCTGGGGCGTTGCCGAAAAGCTCCCATATCTTAAGGAGCTCGGGGTTACCGATATATATCTCAGCCCCATTTTCAGAGCCTATTCCAATCACAAATACGATACGGGAAACTATCTTGAGATCGACCGCGGGTTTGGCGGCGAGGCAGCCTTTGAAAAGCTGATTGAAAAGGCACGCGCCGCAGGGATCAGAATAATTCTTGACGGCGTTTTCAATCATACCGGTGCTGACAGCCTGTATTTCAATAAATTCGGCACCTACGACTCGGTCGGCGCATACAATTCCAAGGATTCCGAATATTTTGATTGGTATAATTTCAAAGAGTGGCCGGACGTGTACGAATCGTGGTGGGGAATAGATATCCTTCCGAGACTTAATCATTCAAATGACAGATGCCGCCGTTTTTTTACCGAAGCCGGTGGCGTTGCGGAGAAATATATCAGAATGGGAGTGGGCGGCTGGCGCCTTGATGTCGCCGATGAGCTTGACGACAGATTTCTGAACGAATTACGCGGAGCGGTCAAATCCGCGTCGGACGGAAATGCGGTAATAATCGGTGAGGTATGGGAAAATGCCGCGGAAAAAACGGCATACGGCAAAAGACGCAAGTATCTGCGCGGCGGTCAGCTTGACAGCGTTATGAACTATCCGCTCAAAAACGCGCTGATCGAATATGCTGCTGCCGGAGACGCCGAAATACTCGCTGCAACTCTTACCGAAATATGGTCAATATATCCGCGACCGGTCTGCGATGCTCTGATGAATATAGTCGGAACTCATGATACCGAACGGATACTGACAGTCCTCGGCGGCTCGCCTGCAGCAGGCAGATCAAACCGCGAGCTCTCGACTGCAAAAATGACCGAAGGACAAAGGATAACTGCAAAGCGATATCTTAAAATGCTCTCGGCTATCCAATATACCGTTTACGGTATTCCGTCTGTATATTACGGAGATGAGGCAGGACTCTGTGGATTCACAGATCCGGATAACAGACGTACTTATCCCTGGGGACGTGAGGATTATCAGATGATCGACTTCCACAGGGTAATGATCCGTATCCATAAGAAATATGAAGTGTTAAAAACGGGATCACTGGGATTTCTCTGGAATGATTATCAGGGACTTTGTTATGCGAGATTTTCTCATGATGAACAGATAATTGTGATCGTAAATAATCAGGAAGAAGGCAGGGAAGTGGAGATACAGTTAGGACAGGCAGGCATCAGCTGTCTGGAAGATACAAAGCTGAAACGTGTTGTCATGACATCTGCAGTGGGATTTACGGAAGAATGTAAAGAATACACAGCAGCAGCCGGAATTCTGAAGATCACAATGCCGGCATTTGGCGCAGTGGTCTTACATCATAAAAATTAACAAAATGCGAAGCGGATGATCTTATCCGCCTGACCCGGACGGCAGCCTCTTGCGGAAGAAGGGGCTGCCGCTTTATAATATAACAAAAAAAGATCCAGACAAATGTCTGAACCTTTTGATGGATGGAGAAGGATTCGAACCTTCGAAAGCGTTGCTAACAGATTTACAGTCTGCCCCCTTTGGCCACTCGGGAATCCATCCAAGTATGGAACCTATAGGGCTCGAACCTATGACCCTCTGCTTGTAAGGCAGATGCTCTC